>Ga0075587_117_pt1 | contig 18934 bp, 20 predicted proteins | sample RifGroC1_FD_68197 | JGI IMG/M metagenome (GOLD analysis project Ga0075587, IMG submission 68197) | candidate division WWE3 bacterium GW2011_GWC1_42_102
CCGTGGTTCGTGAGACCAGGGATTTAAATACCATGGGAGAAAGTTTGAGCTCCACTTCTCCGAGGATAGCTTTCCAGAACTCTATTGGTTTTTCTTCAAAGTTCATCATAGTGGCTTACAAAATTACTTTTCGGGCGGGATTTGCCAACTATAACAAAAGTTATCCACAATGATAAAGCAACTTGTATTGCTTGTTAGAAGTTTTTTGTTCGGTGTCTTGCTACAATTTTGAATTCTGTCTAATCCGTGTTGTTTTTTTGCAAGGATGTTATCTATTTTACAACGCTTTTTTTTGTGTTATAATGGCGGGTTACGCTAAAAAGATATGAACACAAAGAAAAGAAAGTTACAAATGAATATATTAGGCAGGCACGAGAAGATATGGACGCAGTTGTTTCTCCGTACCAAGATTAATACCTTTGGGCTAAGCCTGCACGGAGTCGAGCACTACTCTTCCGACCACAGTGAGCTAATAGTGTCCGGGGAATCCCGCAACTTATGGAAGTTCATTAAATCACTAAAAAGCCCGATGTTTTTCGTGAAGCTGGATAAAATCGTTTTCACGTTTCTTGATTAAGAGGGGGCTGTTCCACCGCGACTTCTATTCTTCCTATCGACTTGTTAACGTGATCTATACCTTCCAGCATTCTCTGCCGGCTGGTTTTACTTATAATCTTGTCCAAACCTTCAAAATCCGGATAGAATCCGTATATATTCCCGCGGTATTCTTCTTGGGGAGTATCATTACGCCATATGATTATCTGATCCATTCCCGCCTTTTTTGCAGCCCGGGACCCCGATGGAGAGTCTTCAAACACCAGCACACTTTTTGGAGAGACGTGAAGTTTTCCGGCCGCCTTCAGGAAAATTCTCGGCGAGGGCTTCTTTTTTACTACTTCACTTCCGGTTAAAATCAAATCGAACATATACGCTACGCCCGTTTTCTGAGCCAGTGTTACAGCTATTTCTTTGCTAGAGTTTGTTACCAGCGCAAGTTTTAAACCTTTATCTTCTTTTAGAAAAAAAGCTATATCGTTGAAGCCTTCTATAAGGTCTACCTGCGCCGAGTTATTTATGTGGTTTATTATTTTGGTTTCGGTTTCTTTTGCAAGCACACGGTAGTTTTTCTTATCTGGAAGTTTGAATCTGTTGTAAGCCTGAAGGATTTTCCATATTTTTGTAAGCTCTGTCCCGGGAAGGTATGTGCTTCTCACATCAATTTCTCCTAGCCCGTTTTCCCTTGCGACTTTTTCCAGAGCTTCTATCCAAAGTGCGTCCGAATCCCAGATGGTGCCGTCGAGGTCGAAGAAAGCTGCTTTTTTTCCTTTAAGAATATCTTTGTGCCTGATGTTTGCAGGACCCCGATCCTTTAGCAGATAGTATTTTATTAAATAGTATATTGCCAGGATTGGCCCGCCGATAATATTTACCGGTAGCATAAAAATGCTGAACGACCTTTGTGTTAATACATATCCTGCGTAAACTACTCCTGTCAGTAGGTACAGGGTAAGTAGTATCTGTAGAAGGTTCATGTATGAATTCTAGCCTATGCGCGGTGTGGTGACAATTTTAAATGTTTTGGACTAGACACGGAGTGACTAAACTTCTTTCGAAGGTTCCTGAAAAAAACGCCTGAGTATTATCGCGGCAGCAATGTCGTCGGAGTAAGCTTTACTTTTTCGGGTACTTTTTTGTATGGTCATGCTTTGAAAAGCTTCCTGAGTGGAGTCTTCTTCATTAGTAAATATCACAGGTTTTTTAGACAGTATTTTTAACAACTTGGCAAACTTTCTGTTCTTTAGAGATTGCGCGGTCTCCTTACCCTCTGCTGTTAAAGGAAGCCCCATTACAAAAGCTTCAGCTTTGTTTTCCAAAGCCACTCTTATCAATTGGCTTATAGCCGTATTATCGCTTTTGCCGCTAATAATTTTAAGAGGGGTCACAAAACCGTTTTTCCCGAGGGCGATCCCTATGTTAGTTGTGCCGTAGTCTATTCCAAGATAACTTTTGTCCGCTAACGTTTGTTTTTTTTTACTCATTTTCTATTTCCAGATTAATTCTGTTCAGGTCTCTCGGAACATTTTTAAAGAAGGGTATCACCGGCCTGATTTCAATTGAGTACTCGCTCAGGCTTCCTATTTCACCGAGAACTTTTTCTGCATCCGGCACCGATTTTCCTGCGAGTGCTTTTTTCAATTCTTCCTTGTCGACTGCTGTCACCGTGAACGTTTTAAGGGTAATCTGCATATCGGCTTCGGCTGAGTTTAGCACACTGGAACTGGAGTTTCCGAGAGGAAGCGCGCTGACCTCCCGTTGTTTTTCTGATAGAACGTGTCCCTGAGGAACCAGATTTTGAACTATCTTATCCAGCAGGGAGTTAAGTTCCGAGTCCATATAGGTAAGTCCTGAAGCTCCGGCATACCCTGTAAGGATAAGTTTTTCAGCTTCATCCCCAACTTTGGCTGAGTACGCTTCCTTTGTAATTAGTGCAGTTACGGATCCTTCAATCAGGCGTTGTGTTTTCCCCAGCTTAAACTTTAGATCCGAAGAAGCTTTTTCTTTTGCGGCGTCTGTCACCTTTTTTTGAAGGGTGGTTTTGTCTGCTTCTGCAACTACTTTCACTTTTTTACTTTCTCCTCCGGAAAGGTCGTCTTTCGTTTTTGCAGCCATTTCACTTGATTTGTAATCGTCTACCTCAAGGCTTTCGTTGCCGTCGATGTTGTAGTTACTTCCTATGTCGGCTGCCGTGATTTTTACCGTAGCTTCCCCGGGTTTTATTATCGAGGGATCTACGGGGTCGTCTACACGGGCCGGTACCGTAATATCATCGTTAATAACGTAACCAAGGTCTTTTTCGTCGTAATTTAATTTCGTTCCTTTATCCAGTTTTATTTCTTCAACAGTCTTGTTATAAATTATTGCTTCTCCCTCGGCTTTTTCCCCTACAAGCTTTTCCCCAGTAGTAGGGACTTCGTCGGTAATTTCAACGTTTGTATCCAACGTTTGTCCCTTTAGCTCCATTTTATCGGCGTCGGTGGTGCCCCCGTGCTTTACTTTTATCGCCGTGCTCCTGGTAAGAGGCTGTGAGTTAAGCACAACCTTCGCGTAAGCAGCGGGTTTTTTAGAGAGTATAAAAACTGTTCCGGCCAATATAGCCAGTATTACCGCCGGCAAAAGTAACCCACTTCTAACTTTAGGAAGTCTGATTTTCGGAAGCATGCTTTTTTTAAACACAAAGCGGCTTTTCTCGGGGTCAACTCCGGTCATTTGTTCAATTTCTCTGGGCTGAAAGTCCTGCCCCGCCTGTCCTACAGGTTCTTCTAACATAGCAATTAGAGAAGCTCCTGTTTCGTCGCTTGTGGTGAATTGAAGCATCTTCTGATTCTTTTCTGCTGCTTGTGAGATGAGTTTAAGACTGATTATGTTATCAAATAATATAGAGCCTTCCGGAATAACAAGTTCGATTCCGGAATCGTTCAGATGTTTTATTTTATTGATCGCCGAAAGGGCGTCGTCATGAATTTCTAATTCAAGTTTAGTCATTTAAATTTTCCTTAATTATTTATCAAAAATTTCCTTATAGATTATAGACAGAACTGCGTTACTGAACCAGTCCTTGCTTTTAACTACCCCCGTTGCGTCGACAACAGGAAGTCCCTCGATTTCCATTAACTGTACTTCTCTGGCTTCCCTGAAAGGAATGTTTTTTGCCCACGAGTCTTTCATCAATGCTTCTACGATTTCCGGTATTTCCGCTCCCGCCCCCTGTAAAAATATTTTTGACGGGAATGTTTTAACCCCGGTGAATTCTCCGAATAATATCTCTATTCCCATCACCCACACTTTTATAGCTTCTCTTATACACCCTCCAACTACTTCCATCTCGGGATCGGACAACGCGCTGTTAAGATAGGAAGTAAGCAATTTTCCCGCTTCCTCCATCGTAACCCCCATGCGCTCGGCTATTTGTTCCGCGAAGTGTTTAGAACCTAAACTCAAAAACTTTGTGGCTACAATTCCGCCTCCGAAAACAACCGAAACGTTCGTTGTGTCTTCGGCGACATCCACCAGGATGTAGTCGGATATTTCAGGAGTTATTTTTTTAACCCACTGCGCCGCGCAGTACATTCCGGAGCCTATTGCCAGAATATTCAAGCCTAATTTCTTTGCAAGGGACTGCAGTGATTTGAAGTGGTATTCGGGGCAAAAGGCGTGATAAACAGCAGCTTCGATTGTCTGCCCCGCGTTACCTTCAAGATCTTTTACGGAGTGGCCGTCAATTTTAAGTGAAACATCGGAAGTAGTAATGATTTCAAGATTTTCATCGGCATTTCCCGTTGTACTCAGGTATTCGTTCTGGGCTTCGATATAGGCAGCCTCAGAAATACGCTCGTAAAGGCGTGCAACTTCCTTCTCGTTCACAGGTGTGTGAGGCTCTTTTCTTCTGTATCTTACCGTTGTTGTAATCCCCAGCACTGTCGCGTTTCCGGCAGCAATAATTAGGTGGGAGATATCGCCTTCCGTATTTTCCATTGCGCGCCTGATAGCTTCTCCGGCTGCATTTTCCACATTTTCCTCTTCAACAATTACTCCGGCTCTTGAACTGTCTTTTGATAAAACTTGTCTCCCCGCCCCTAATATTTTAAGTTTTGTTCTGAAGGAACGGCAGCGTTATCATTATTATGATTATACAGCAACGGGTTTAAAAGGGAATTCGTCCGAGAGGGGGAATTTTAGGTAAGGGCGCCTCTTCCGGTTCTTTTTTCTCTTCGTATCCCGCGCGGAGTTTAATATATTCTTCAACTTCTTCCGCGGGGACGCCGTACTTTAAACGGCACATTTCTTTTACAGCTTTGGCAAATTCTTCGTTCTTTGGAGTCGAAGTTATTTTGTTCCAGTCTACCGCCAATGAAAACGGCGGAGTCGGTTGTCCTTTTACAAGCATTCTGGTGTAGCAGTTACCAATGGGAAGATTAATAAGATCCGTTTTTGTGAATTTCGGAGCAAATTGGTTTTCGAGAAATTCCGAATCGTCTACGCCCACTCTGAATGAGCAGATAGTACCGACGTTTCCGAACACAGCTTCTTTTATCTGGTCATCGAGTTGCGAAATAAATTGATGAGCTACCGTAAGATTTAATTTATATTTTCTGGCTTCGGATAGAATTGTTGCAAAATCCGGAGTGGCGAAGTTTTGAAATTCATCGACGTAGAGGTAGAAATCAGGATAGGCAATACCTTTAGTTAGCAGGGAATGTCTTCTAAGAGCAGCTGATAATATTCTGGGCACTAGCAACAATCCAATGAAGTTAGAATTCTCCTCTCCGATCTTTCCTTTTGAGAGGTCGACAAGCAAAACTTTTTTCTGCGCCATCACATCGTCAAAATTAAACGCGGACTTTTTTTGTCCTAAAATATGTCTCATTGTGCTGTCGGTAACAAAGCGGTCAAACTTTGCAGTGAAATACTGCATGTTCTCGCCCCTTTTACCTTGCGGGACGCTTGCAACCTCATCTATCCAGTATCTTCTGACAAGAGGATCCGTAATTCTATCCATAAAAGTTTTACTGTAATTTTGATCTGTTAAAAGTCTCATCACGTCAATCATGGTGCTGTCCGGATCGGACATGGCGGTTAACATAACATTTCTTATAGTTCTCTCAAGAATAGGTCCCATTATTCCCTGGTGATTCGGGTCATAAAGTTTGTAAAGAAGCGCGATAAAGGAGTTGATTATCAAATGTTTTTCTTCTTCCGAACGAGCTTCCAGCATATTTATTCCCATCGGACGTTCTGTATCCGACGCGTCGAAAAGAATAATGTCATCTTTTCTTGAGGCCGGGATTTTCTTTAACAGTTCTTCTACATCTGTTCCGTGCGGATCTATTATGGCCACGCCCTCGCCGTTTTGAATATCCTGCAAAGCCAGCGACATTAAAAGCTGAGATTTACCGGTACCTGTTTGTCCGATGATATAAAAATGACGCGGTAAAGGCCGGTTGTAGGTATGTTGGTCGGGGCTGAAGATTTTCTCGCGGTTAGCCAAATAATGTTGGGCGTCTCGATATTTTTGTTTGGAAAATGAAACACGGTTGCGAGTTCTTCTATGTTCATCACCGATGTATCTGAATAAAGTTGTATCCCTGCGATCGGGATGTATAAATCTTTTACTTTTACTTTTCTGTAAATGAAATTTTTAATCAAAGTTTTAGTCGAGATCATTGTCTTTTTTACGAGCTTGTTGTAATTCATGTTTGTGAACTGCTCGAAAGCGCTTAGCATATTTTGAATATTGGTTTGTGCGGTGAATTTATCTTTTGCTACGGAAACAATTCTGATTTTTGTGTAAAAACCGGGAAGTGCTGTTTTCTTTTCTATTCCTTCCAGGAACGAAGTATCTATGTTGACCTTTTTTTCAGGGTTAGCTGCCCTTTGTCTCACGCTTGCGCAGAATCTCCTTCCGGCCAGTCTCCAATTATCCCCTGCGGGTTGAATCACATACTGAACTGCAATAACTTCGTCGTCACTAAGCTTACTCATAGCTGAGGTAATAGAACTTAAAGAGTCGTTTTTTAAATCCTCATATATTTTTAGAGGGTAGTAAGAAGGTCCGCGGAGTTTTAATTCCACTGCCTGCGTATAAGAACCCCGGTCCCATATTTCGTGGGGATTTATTATGTCTATTTCAGCAGTAGGGTACGCTCCGTTAATTTGTTTTTCCACTACGGTTGCGATTTCATTTGGGGCAACTACATAAAACGCAATGCCATCGGCTTTTGATACTATTTCGAACGAAATCCTAAAGGGTTCCGTGAAAATAGATTGAAGGAAGCTTTTTTGAAACCCCATCAAATTCGAGAACATGTGCTCGGCTGCTTTGACCTCAATTTCATTATCGGGGGGCAACTTTTTTTCTTCCACAGAACAAAAATGTATAGAGCTACAAATAAAACGATGAGGACCGGAGCAACAAACTCAGCCGTGTGAGCAGTATTCTCGACTGTAGTATTGAGACCATTTATGCTGTTAAGCTGATCCATTGGGCAGTTTCTCTTCCTGAACTTCTTGTCTGAAATGGTTTTCTTCTTCGTTTGCTAACGATGTGATTGAGTCTCTTGGGATTACCGGAGTGTCAGGGAGATTTTCATTGGTGCTTATATTTACGACCACAGGCGCGGTTGATTCCGGTGTGCTGACTACCGGAGGTTTCTCACCGGCTTTTTCTATTTTAGGTGTGCTCTGGGATACCGTCTCAGCTCCGGCTTCCTGCGCTTCCGGAGAGAGTTGTTCGAAATTTCCTATAGATGTAACAGATAACGGCATTAGAAATATTCTAACACTAACAAACGGGGATATTAAGAAGTATTGCGTCTACGGAAGAGATTACTTTTTTCCCTTGAAGTAGCGCTTTTTTATGTTTTCCGCTTCTTCTTTGGCGCGTTCTTCTGTGTCGTGCAGAAGTTCTTCGGCCTTTTCTTTGTAAGGCTCAACTTGGCCTTTTACTTCTTCTACTTTGTCCGCCACTTTTTCTGCAGCTGTTAGCCCTTTATCCACCAGTTCCTCAGATTTTTCCTTAATCTTTTTCCTGGTTTTCTCACCGGATTCCGGGGCAAACAAAATACCCAGAACCGCCCCAACCAGAGTTCCCCAAAAAGCCCCTTTTACGAAAGATTTTGGGTCATCATGTTCGCTCATATTATTCCTCCTCATTTTTATTAAAAATACTACTGATTATTTTAAATGCCTTAGTTCCTCGGGCTACATTTTCCAGAAGTCCTGCCGCTACAGCAATAGGTCCTCCCACAGCGCCGGTGATGTGTCTTACATCTTTAAGGGTTTTGTCGGCATCCTGGGCGGTAGTTCTTAAATCTCTTAAAAGTAATATTAGGAAAACCGAAACAGCGGTTACATCTATTATTAAAACAATTAAAGTGATTATTGTGGTTATTTGAACGGCATTCATAGTTAGTACTTGTGCCGTAGCTGCTGCAGATATACAACAACTTGGGCAGTTTGTGTATGCGCTTATATTATACTAACAGGGGTGTTTATTCAACAACCTCGCCCTCGACCGGCCCTTCATTGTTTGGATTTTGTCCGTCTTCAGGTCCCGGCTGAGGTCCCTGTCCCCCTTGTTCCGGATTCGGTTGTCCCTGTTGTCCTTGCTGACCGTACAAGTGTTGTCCGATCTTCTGTAGTGAAGTTGAAAGTTCTTGCGTTTTACTTTTAAGTTCTTCTGCACTTGCCGTTTGAAGAATACTTCTAATCTCGGCAACTTTGTCGCTAATTTCTTTTTTCATTTCTTCAGGAATTTTTCCTTCAGCGTCCTTTAAAGATTTTTCAGCAGTGTAAGTTAGTCCGTCTGCAATGTTTCTGCTTTCCGCAAGATCTTTTCTTTTTTTGTCTTCCTCGGAATGGGTTTCAGCTTCTTTTACCATTCTGTCGATTTCTTCTTTATTCAATCCTGTTCCGCCCTGTATAGAAATACGTTGTTCCTTTCCTGTTGCCTTGTCTTTTGCAGTTACGTGCAAAATACCGTTGGCGTCAATATCGAATGTTACTTCTATTTGGGGCAACCCGCGAGGTGCCGGAGGAATTCCGTCCAGCATAAATCTTCCGAGAGATTTGTTATCTCCCGCCATGTTTCTTTCGCCTTGCAATACATTAATCTCAACGCCCGGCTGATTGTCCGCTGCCGTTGAAAATGTTTCGGATGCCTTGGTAGGTATTGTAGTGTTTCTTTTGATTAAAGGAGTTGAGACACCCCCCAAAGTTTCTATTCCTAAAGTTAAAGGGGTTACATCAAGCAAAACAACATCCTTAACATCTCCTCCGAGAACTCCTCCTTGAATTGCAGCGCCGACGGCAACTACTTCATCGGGATTTATACCCTTGTGAGGTTCTTTGCCGAAGAAGTTTTTGACAATCTCATTAACTTTCGGCATTCTTGTCATTCCCCCGACCATTACCACTTCGTTTATTTGTGATACTGAAATTCCGGCGTCTTTCAATGCTATTTCCATAGGTTTGATTGTTCTGTTCAACAAATCTTCTACCAGTTGTTCCAGGTGGGTGCGGGTAAGTGTTGTGTTAAGGTGTTTAGGTCCGGTCTGATCAGCAGTTATGAAAGGAACACTGATTTCAGTTGTAGTGGTTGATGAAAGCTCGATCTTTGCTTTTTCAGCGGCGTCTTTCAATCTTTGCATCGCCTGTCTGTCCGAAGAAAGATCCATTCCGCTTTCTTTTTTGAATTCGTCCAAAAGCCAAGCAATTATTTTTTGATCGAAGTCGTCGCCTCCAAGATGGGTGTCCCCGTTTGTTGCTTTAACCTCGAAGACTCCGTCGGAAATATCAAGAACAGAAACGTCAAAAGTACCGCCCCCCAAATCGAAGACCACAATTTTTTCCGTAATGTTTTTATCAAGTCCGTACGCTAACGCGGCTGCAGTAGGTTCGTTAATAATTCTTTTTACATTCAGTCCCGCTATTTGTCCCGCTTCTTTTGTTGCGGTTCTTTGAGAATCATTGAAATAAGCGGGAACGGTTATAACTGCATCAGTTATTGTTGTTCCGGTAAACTTTTCAGCTTCGGCTTTTAATTTCGAAAGAATTCTCGCGGATATTTCCTGCGGTGTATAAACCCTTCCTTCTACTTCGACGCCCGCTAAACCGCCCGGGGTTTCTGCGATATCGTAAGGAAGTATTTTCTTCAACTGCTGAACTTCGGGGTCAGAAAATTTCCTGCCCATCAATCTTTTTATACTAAAAACAGTGTTCTTTGGGTTGACTATCTGTTGTCTTTTCGCCGGGACACCGACAAGATTCTGGTCCGGGACTACTACAGAAGGAGTAGTATTAGCGCCTTCGGAATTGTGTATTACCTTGGGGCTTCCGGCCTCCATAATTGCTACTACGCTATTTGTTGTACCTAAATCAATTCCTATTATTTTTGACATTTAAGCCTCCTTTTGGCCATTTCCGACCTTAACTACAGCCGGTCGTATTAATTTATTGTTAAGTAAATATCCTTTTGAAACTGTCTCAACCACTTTATTTTTTTCGCCCCGAACTGTTTCGAGGGCTTCCATTTGCATCGGATCAAATTCTGCGTTTTCTGAATTAATTTCCTCAACGCCAAATTCTTTTAATCCCGACACCAAATCTTTTATTATCAAATCAAGCCCTTTGTCGTCCATATGTTTTTTCAATCGTTCAAGGTTGTCTATTACAGGAAGAAACCTTTTTATCAGTCTTTCATTTGCAAAAAACTTCCAGCTTTCTTTATCTTCCTGCACTCTTTTTTCAAGATTTTTATAGTCGGCCAGCGCCCTTTTCCAGCAATCTTCCAATTCCTCAATTTTTTTCTCAAGGGTTTCTATCTTATCTTTTTGTGATTTATCTTCTTTCATATTTGACTGATTATTTTGAGGTTACCAGGAACCGCCGAGCTCTTCGATTAACCTTTTAGTGTATTTTACGGAAGGTATAATCTCAGGGTAGCTAATCCTGGAGGGACCTATAACTCCAATCTTGCCCGATCTTTTTCCTGCTGAATATTCTGTAAATACAATTGCGCACCTGCCTAGCTTTTCGATACCTATCTCTTCTTCTATAAGGGTTTTGATATCTCCCTGATTGGCTGCGTTATCTAAAACTCTCTCAAGAAGGTGGTATTCATCCAGTAAAGCGAACGCTTGTTTTGCCACGTCGATATCCCAAAACTCTTTGTGGTCCAGTATATTTGCGGCACCGGCGTAGCTTACAAATCCGTCTTCGGTTGTTGCGAAGGCCAAAGATCTACTCATTTCAGACAAGGCCAGTACGGACTCGCGTAAAAGCTTTTCAAACTCGAACCTGTTCGTCCAAAGGCGCTGTTTTAGTGCTACCTCCTGGAGAACGGGAAGTTCTCTTTCTTCCATCATTTGGTCCAGGTATAAGCGGTAAGCCATTTTTGTCGGAACACGCCCGGACGATGTGTGCATCATCTCAAGAAAGCCCAATTCAATGAGCTTTGCCATTTCATTTCTTATTGTTGCGGGGGAACATCTTAAATTATACTTTGCAACTATCTCGACGGAGCCCACAGGCTCGGCGTTTTTTATATACTCATCTATGACCGCGTGTATAAGTTGGAACTGTCTGTCGCTTAACATATTATCAGTAATATATCACGAGTGCTAAGAGTGTCAATACCCTTGATTAGTTTTTGTAGTGAGGAAAATCACTTAGTTTGAAGTATTTGTCTGAACGCTTCCTGCGGTATTTCAACCTTTCCGATTCTTTTCATTCTTTCTTTACCTTTTTTCTGAATATCCAACAGTTTGTCTTTTCTTTCCCTGTGGCCCCCGCTCATTTTCGCCAGAACGTTCTTTCTGAAAGCGGGAATGTCCTCCCGGGCTATTATTTTACCGCCTAGAGCGGCCTGTAAAGACACCGTAAACTGCTGTTTGGGTATTATCTCTTTGAGCTTCTTTAAAAGGCTTTTCCCGACGTCGTGAGCTTTACTTCTTAAGACTATGTGTGAAAGGGGGTCAACAATCGAATTGTGAACCAATATATCCATTTTTACAGCATCCACTGGGGCGTAATCCCTGAATTCATAGTCGAGGGAAGCGAACCCGGAGGAGACTCTTTTTAAATCGTCAAAAAAGTTGTACACAAGCTCGGAAAGCGGGAGTACATAGCTGAAGTAAACCGTTTTCTCGCTTGGATACTCCATTTTAGTGTTTTCACCCCGTCTTTCTTCGCAAAGTTTTATAACCTCTCCCACGTAGCTGGAGGGAGAAACTATCGTCAGGTTTATCCTCGGCTCCATTATGCGGAGAATTCTTGACCTGTCAGGCATTTCAGAAGGAGCTCTTACCTCAAGGCTAGTTCCGTTCGTAAGTTCTACGTGGTATTCGACGGAGGGCGTTGTTGATATAAGTCTGAGGTCGTATTCCCTTTCCAGCCTTTCCTGAATGATATCGGCATGCAATAGCCCAAGAAAACCGCATCTGAACCCAAAACCGAGTGCTGAATTATTTTCCGGCTCAAACATAAGAGCAGAGTCCGACAAAGAAAGTTTTTGAAGCGCTTCTCTAAGCTGCGGGAATTTATCATTCTCAATCGGGTAGATGGACACAAACACGAACGGTTTGACTTCTTTGTACCCGGGCAGCGGTGCCGTTTCCACTCCTTCTATAGAAACCGTATCTCCTACATTTACCACAGTTATGGCTTTAAGCCCGGTGGCTATGTAGCCTACCTCGCCTGTGGAAAGGTGGCCCTCCTGTATTCTTTCGGGCTTGAAATACCCTATTTCTTCAGGTTTTGTAGAAACTCCCGTAGCGAGAAAGTGTACTTTCTTACCCTTTCCACCAGTGTATTCGTGGAACTCCCCGTCGGTTACTTTAACCATAGCAATCACTCCGAGATACTCATCGTAGAAGGAGTCGAATATTAGCCCACGCGGTGCAGCGTCTTTGTTTCCCGAGGGTGCGGGTACCCTATTAATCACCTCTTCGAGCAGCATTGCTATCCCCTCCCCGGTTTTCGCGGAAACCTTGAAAATACTTTCCTTTTGAAAACCGAAAGTTCCTACAAGGTCGTTCTCAGTTCTCTCCACATCCGCGGCTGATAAATCGATTTTGTTAATCACGGGGATTATCACGAGGTTTGATTCCAAAGCCTTATAAACATTAGAAACGGTTTGAGCCTGAATACCCTGTGTGGCGTCCACAACAAGAATTGCCCCCTCGCAGGCAGCCAGTGATCTGGATACTTCGTAGGAAAAATCAACGTGGCCGGGGGTGTCGATAAGATTCATCTGGTAGCCTTTGTAAGCCATTCTGACAGCCTTTAGTTTGATGGTTATACCCTTTTCCTTCTCTAGTTCCATGCTGTCCAGCGTTTGTTCCTGAAGGTGTCTTTTATCAACGGTTTCCGTTATTTCCAGAAAACGGTCAGCCAGCGTGGATTTGCCGTGGTCGATATGGGCTATTATGCAAAAATTACGGATACGTTTCTGTTCCATGGGGAGATTTTACCTTATTGGCTGGATCAAACAACCTGCTCTTCTTCGGGAAGGTAGGGGACACCCTTCTTTATAGGTGTAAGCCGTTTTATTAGTTTGTAGAACAAATCGACTTCTTTTACCCGCATGTGTGTGGTAATGAAAAAGTAAGTCGCTATACTAAATATTCCCGCGATACTTACTAGCCCCAATAGGTTGATAGTTCTGGTCGTATCGAAAATATACCTGTCTAAAAGCTTTACGGGAATATATAGCGCGAGACCCATAATTAAAGTTGCGTAAGAGATTTTCGTAAAAGGAACCAGAATTTTTTCAATTTCAAATTCGCCGATTTGCTTGTGTAAAAGGTAGAAAAGCAAAACCATGTCTATCAGAGATGTGATGGAAAACGAAAGAGCTACGGACCAGACTCCGAACTTAAGCCAGGTCACAAAGTATAACGACAGCAGCACATTCAGAGCGGTGGTAAAAAGACTTACTATCACGGGAGTTTTGGTGTCCTTAAGCGCGTAAAAAGCTCTGGTGAGTAAATAGTTGGTACTTTGGGCAAATATTGAAACACTGAAAAAGGCCAAAGTATAGGAAGTTTTTAATGTGGCTTCCCATGGGAAATTAGATACCCCGTAAACGATACGTACCACAGGGCCTCTTAATACAAGAAGAATCATACTTAAAGGTAATACTAGGTACAGCATCTGCATCAGAGATGTTGTGAACGTTTCCTTAAACTTTCCCAGGTCTTCTTTTTCGCTCTGCGTCGCCAGTGTGGGAAGACTCGCCGCGCCCAGAGATATTCCGAAGAGGCTTACGGGAAAAGATTGTAACTGCAGGGCGAATTTAAGATAAATGACGGATGACGTGGAAACCAGTATTGCCAGACTATTGTTTATTACCTGGATTAGGTTGGCCAAAAGGACACTGATTATGCGTGGCGGGATAAGCCGGGCCATTTTTCGCAATCCTTTGTCCGAAAGGTTTATCTTAGGGATAAAAACAAAGTCTGTTTTTAGAAGGGCCGGAAGTTGTAACGCGAAATGAAACAGTGCGCCGGCGGCCACACCGAAAGCCGGGGCGTATATTCCGTACTTTTCAGAAAGCAGAACTATTCCCAGAACCATTCCTGTACTGTAAGCCAGAGGAGCCAACGCTGTTACCAGGAAATATTTGAATGTTTGTAAAATGCTCGTAGCCAGGCTGCCCAGAACAAGCAATATCTGGGAAAGCATCATTATTCTCATTAAGGTAACTCCGAGAGCCGCTTCTTCCGGGGTAAATTTCCCGAGGGACACGATGTTGAAAAGAGGTTTCGCTAGGCATAGAACAGCTACGGTCAAAATTAAGAAAAAACCAAGTGTTACGGTAATCATGGAAGATGCTGTTTTATTGGCTTCTTCCTTGTTCTTTTTTAGCCCTTCAGCAAAAATAGGAATAAACACCGTCGAAACGGCTCCTACTATTAGTACCGAATACACCATGTTGGGGATTCTATCGGCCGTGTAGAAAACAGCCAGCTCGTTTGAAACTCCGAAGTAGTGGGCCAAAAGCCTCCCTTTTAGAAACCCCAGAATAGCGTTTACCCCGTTGGATGCGGCTATAATGAATGCTGCGGACAATATTGTGTTCTGAGTTTTAAGAAGAACCCCGTTAAGTTGTGTTTTATTAATATCCAGGGCCATGCTTTTCCGTGGGGCAAAAAATGTTGAATTAGTACGTAAGTATGTTATCATACGTAGCGCTTATGCCAAATACTAAATCAGCGAAAAAGGCCGTGAGAGGCTCCGCAAACAAAAGAAAACATAACATTTTTTGGAAGGATAGATATAAGTCTTCCATTAAAAGCATAAAAGCTTCATTGGCTTCTTCTAACGGTGCCGAGGTATCAAAAGATCAGATGAAGGTTCTTCAACAAATGCTGGATAAAGCCGCCAAGGAAAAAGTCATTCATAAAAACAAGGCAAATAGGTTAAAATCTAGATATGCTAGAAAAGTATCTGCCCTTTCTCAAGCACCCGGGAAAACCAGAAAAAAATCCTAAGAGCGAATCTCTTATTCCCGACGATACTCTTTTCTTTAATCCCGAGTCTTTAAGAGCTGAAGCGTTCAGTGCCAATACCACTGCAGTGTTTTCTTCGTCCCTCATAATCTTTTTTAGTGTCGTTCTTACCGGAGTCTTAGCGGCACACCTCGTGATGAATTTCTTTCTCAACGGCTTACTTAACGAGCAGAAAAACTTGGAATTTAAACTGAGCGAGTACTCCGGGGTAGGGGAAAAAGCATTGCAAATTTCCGGCAAAATCAATTATAGCAAAAAAACTGTCGACTCGAGAAAGCCTCTTACCACAAGAATATCTTTTGTAATGACCAGAATTCCACAAGAGCTTGTATTGAACACCGTTGATTTTACCCCACAGACATTTGAGATAGTTGTAAAAGGCAGCTCCCCCGCCCAGATTACCGGAATGTTCTTACGATGGCTGCGGGATGGAGGAGTATCGGAAATTTCCATCAGGGAAGCGCTTTTTTCTTCCTCAGAAAATGTTTACCTGGTTAGATTGGGAGGAATTTATAGATGAGAAGAGACGTGCAGAACTCAGCTAAACTGTTTCTTTCAAACGAACTTGTTTTGTCCAGAGTATACGGCATTTGGGCATTTGTGTGTATTTTATTATTCGGTTTTTTCGCGATAAGTTCTTTGGCGTCTTCGATGACTAAGAAAGTAGCTTTATACAAGGAGATGAGAGCACTAAATCATGACCTGAACGTGAAACTCCAAAGTATTAATAAATTATCGGAGGATATTTCTACGGCAGAAAAATACATACCTTTGTTAGAAGCTACAATTCCCCAAGAGTTAAACACCCACACTTATATGGTTGCCTTTATGCAACAGGCTGCGACCGCGGGGTTTGGTGTGACAGATTTTGTGCCTGCATCGGAGAGTGCGGACGGTGAGGTGCCCATTATGATTACGTTGGAAGGGGCGGGAGATCTTTCGGCGCTTATCTCGGGCGTGGAGGGGATGCAGCGTGTAACTGTGGTTGATTCCGTGAAATATGAAATACACACCGACAGTACCCAGGCTACCTTGTATTTGAGGATATTTAATCTGTAAAAATATGAAAAGACTATTTATTACTACACTGTGTTTCGTTCTTGCGGGGTTGTTTTGGCTGGTTTTCGGAAACCAGTCCGTGAATAGGGATAAATATATTACTCAGAATATACTTGACATGTCCCGTCCGATAGATGTTACTATTGACATAGAGTTTCTACGAAGTTTGAAACCTGCCTATGTCGTTTATTATCTTGTTACAAATAGTAGCGGGGATTCTTCGGCGGCGCCTTACCAGGCTTCTACAGCTCCGGTGGTAGTCGAGGCAGTTCCGTCAGAGGCACCGGCACTGAGTGCGGGGACAGAGCAAGTCGCAGGAACTTCGGACTCTTCTGTCTTCGGAGAAATTGTCGACAAGCCGGTAAATGCTGTTTCCGTCGGTACCGCAGCCGTTTTAGCCGGCGCTACGTCAGCCCCGACAGCTACGCAAACGACAGGGAGCGGGAGTACCGTTCCTGAGACAGGGGTAGTAGGAATTACAGCCGGACTTTTGGTTTCTTTAGTATTTTTCTTAACGGGAATGTACTACATATCAAGCAATCCAAGAAAAGCGGCACTAAGTGGCTTCGAGAAAAAAATCCTTAAGGATAATTAACATCAATCTTCCATCAGTACAGCTTTTACTAATAACCTATTTGTTTTTGTGCCTGCAGGCCAGCAGGTCATTAGTGTTACTGTGGATTCGTTCAGATAGGCGGGTTTAAATCCGGCCAGCGGGTCAACCCTCTCGGGGGTTAGAAGTTCTTTTGACTCTACGGTGTACTTTAAGGTTTCCCCCATATACTTGATTTCAACCTCGTCCCCTGTTTGCAAGCTGCCCAGTGTCGAAAATATAGTTCTATAGTTTCTGGGATTATAGAACCAAGGAAGTACAGAATGCCCGTAAATAAAAGCGTTGCCGTTGTTTCCGGGTAGGGCCGAGCCGTTGTAGTGTCCGAGCGATGTTTCGGGGCTTAGATTCGGGGAATTAGTTTCAACAATAGCGTTAGCTATTCCGAGCTTCGGTACCGAAAGCGTAAAAAATTTTGCTACCTCGGCCTTATCTTCTTTTCCGGTAGTGTTCTTTTCGTCCAATTCTACGAATTCAAAATCGCTGAACCCTGTGGCAATACCAAGCACGCTACTTCTCATGGGCTTAGAAACCTCATCCTGCGTTTTAAAGAAAACCAGCGGAATGACAACTTGCGTTCCGAGTACAAGAAATCCCAGCGACATCAACAGCCCCGACAATATTTTGGATTTGAAATAAAAATCATAATTTACCGTCTTATATATAGGGTCGTTTGAATGATCTTTGATGTATTTTCTGGGTCCGGTTCGGATCGGCATTACTTAGAGTTTAACACTTTCTCCACGGCCAAAGTTAGCATAACCTCGGGGTTTATCTCTCCAATTTTGGATTTTAGATCCAGGTTATAAAACTCTTTGAACATATCTTTTACTCCATCTTCGGTGTATTTCCCAAGAAAATTTTTTTGTTTGGAACGTACGTAAGGGCTCATTCCTGAAGAGGACGGGCTTTCAAACTTGACCTGAGCCAGCGATCTTAGGCCATACATAAGAAGAGCAAAGAGTTCAAACGGATCTTTATCTCTATCCAACTCCCTGTGCATGAGCTTGTAGGAGTTAATTCTGTCTTTTCTCATAACGGCATCCACAAAATCAAATGAAGTTCCCGTAAACAAACTCTCGTTTTCAAGAACCTGCGCTTTCATTATTCCGGCATTTTTAATGAAAATATTAGAAGCAGTTAGTTTCTTTTCTGAAAGTATAACGAGGGTAGTGTGAGGGGGTGTCTGAGCTATTACGCTGACATATTCTTCCAAATTCGTGCGTCCCGCTCCGGAAATATTTACGACAAAAAATTGAGGCTCCCCGAAAATGTCTATACTTCTTATTTTACCGGTAAGGTCGGTTGGAGTTGTGTCCTGTATCGAAAACTCTTGTTTATACCTGACCATTAGTTTTTTTTGTTGGTTTAGGATAAGTGCCCGCGATTTGGAGAGGTTTTCTCCGTGCACAATGTAAATCATTACTTTCCTCCAAAAAGGTATCTTTGGACAAAAGCGTGGATTTGAACGTAATCGCCGGTTTGAGGAACCAGCACATACTGGTTGTTATATAAGGTTTTATCCGCCGGGGCGTACAAAAGTCCTCCCTGATCTGCAGGGCTTCTATCATCCAGCACCACGGATACGACGCGGTCAAAATTAATCTGTTGCGACAGCAGGTAGAAGGAATTAACGGCTCCGAAATCTACGTCGGTGTCAGTATTTTGTGAGTAAGCGTCGTATAAGCTTTTAAGCTTCGCGGGATTGACCAGTGTTTGTATCGAGAGGGATTTATTTTTAATTGCAGTGATAATTTTTTGTTGCCTTCTGGATCTTGCGAAATCCGTGTTTTCATTGTTGGTTCCGTGTCTAGACCTAACAAATTTCAGCGCTGTTTCTCCATCCATGGTCTGAGCTCCCTGATTAAATACGATTTTTTCGTATCTGCATCCGCAATTATTTATTTCCATGTTTTCAACAGGATACTCGTAATCGGTGAATGCGGTGTCCACAGTAACTTCAACCCCTCCAAGAATGTCTATTATTTCTTTAAAAAGGTCGAAAGAGACCATAACATGATAGTGTATCGGAATTCCCAAAACATCTTGCAGAACTGCTCTCAAGTTATCAGCCCCCTCGCCGTCTTTTGAAAAAGCATAAACTGCGTTAATTTTATGCGAACCGTTGGCGTCTTTTACCCATAAATCCCTGGGAAGAGATATTAAAACAACGTCTTTATCGACTTTTCCTATTGAA
>Ga0075587_122_pt1 | contig 17438 bp, 20 predicted proteins | sample RifGroC1_FD_68197 | JGI IMG/M metagenome (GOLD analysis project Ga0075587, IMG submission 68197) | candidate division WWE3 bacterium GW2011_GWC1_42_102
AATCTAAAAATTGAACCAAGGCCACTTTTTATAACAGGGTATACAGATCTTCAAAATATTGCGTCTGAAAGTGCTTTAATTAAGAACAACTTTCAGAAAATCGGAACCGTTGATTATGAAAGTGAAATTAATAATGCTTGGATCGTAAAGGCTTAACCGATTATCTATTGAAACGCGCAAATTTATTCTCTGGAATTCTATGTTAATATCAGACACACCTTAATTATTTATCATTGACTATCCCATTTTTTTAGCAAAGAATTACTAAAGACCAAAAAATATGAACAACAAAGAGCCCTCGAATTTTAATAACGCAGATAACGATCCTGGCGGTCAGTTCTCAGGTTTTTCAGACCCCATTTCAATGCCCGATATAGACAACATGGAGTTTTATAGAACTCCTGCGATGCTGAATAAAAATTCCAAGGCTTGGCACGAAAAAGAAATTCCGATAAGAATAAATTCGTACAACAGGCCCGAGGGTATAGAAATAAATATTGAGTCCAAACTGATTAACGAGCACAAGCTGATGAAGTACCCCAACGGTATTTGGCAGAACTACCCTGAAGATAATAAAGCCAAACTGCTTGATAATATTGCTTATATTTTTACAGCCCATCTTCCGATGCTGTTAAAAGGAAATATAAGACTCGAGTACAACACAGGCTATCCTCAGTGTTTTTCCTGGTCCCAGCAGTCGTTTATGAGGCACTTGCCGTTGTATTGGTACTACTATAAAAAGCGCGGCATGAGCGTAATGCCAATGCTTAAGACTTTACTAAATTCCAGGGCGTACTTTTGTGATACCACCGATGTTCCTCCGGAGTTTCCTATAAGTGTTGATGAGAACGTCATACTCCCTTTTACATTCGGTAAGGACAGCTTTTTAACTTACCATATTTGTAAAGAGCTAAAACTAAATACAATTTTGGTTTTCTTCAACGACCCGACATTCTGGGGGTATGAAGGGGTACACAAAAAAATATTATTTGATGAGTTTCTCAAAAAGAACAAGAACGACCTTTACTTCTTAGAAAATCCTATGGAAGGTTTACGTGATAACGGAGACGGATGGTTCGGGTGGGAGTTGAGTCTCACTTCCTGGGCGTTAATGTGTCTTCCCCTCGCCTACAAATACAAGGCGGGATACATTTTGTTTAGCAACGAAAAGAGTGTGAACGCATTTTATTATGACGACCAGGGATTTAAAGTTGTTCCCGAATACGAACAGGCATACCAGGCTACAGAAGAAATGTCCTTACTTACGCAGGCTATGTCCGAGGGGGAGTTATACACTTCAACATTTTTGCAGGGATTAAACGATTTGGCTATCGTGGCAGTTCTGAACGAAAATTACGCCAAAGATACTTTTCCGTATTTAATGTCTTGCTGGGACGGAAGTGAGGAAAAGCGATGGTGCGGGAAGTGCACCAAGTGCGCGAGACTCTATCTCTATTTGTCGGCAATGGGTGTCAATCCAATAGAAGAGGCAGGTTTCGAGGACGACATGTTCAGCGAGGATAAGATAGATCTTTACAATGCGTTCGGAGAAAAAGCCTCCGGTCTTGGTTGGGATTCTTTCGGTTTAAACAAAGAAGAACAGGAGCTGTCTTTTTACATATGTGCAAAGCTCGGTAACCAAGCACCTCTTGTGCGGATATTTAAAAAGTCCGAAGCATACTCAAGGGTTGAACAAAATCTTACTGCGATGGTTGACGAATACTTAGGATTACACGAAGAACACACATCTCCGTTGATTTGGAGAACTCAGATAAATGAGATTTACAATACGGCTTTGAAAAAAGTAAGAGACAGAGTTTTTAATTTATAAATTCATCGTAAAGTAGATTCCAAAGTTCCGTGTATCCGCCGTCGTAACCAAGAGCCCAAATGCCGACTCCCATCAACCCGTTATTTTTAATGAGTTTGTATTTAACCGCCAGTGACTGCTGGTTTTCGTAAAAAACCTGTCTTTGTTGCCCGGTTTCATCGCTGATATAACTAAAGTAGGGCACCTGTCCGAGCTCGTCCCACAAAATTCTGGGTTTTATATTAATAATCACGTCCATGATGGCTTCATAAGATTGGGATTGAGAATACCCGATGGCGTCATTTCCGTCTATTCTTTCCGCATACTTTTCGTCCTTTCCGACTACCCAGTTGTAGCCGTAATAGGGGACACCCAGCAGTAGTTTATTCGGCGGCACAACTGCTAGATAGTCCTTCAGCATTGTTTCTATATCGTATTCCGCGTGGACTCCTTTACCGCCGATCGGGGCGACCGGACCCGCCGTATCCGAAGAAGGTCTGTGAAAGTCGTATCCCATTATAAAGATGCCATCGCTGTATTTAGCGAGGTTTACCAAATCAGAGCTCACGCGTTCTTTAATAGGAGAGTCTGCAAAGGCTGAGACAATAACGTTCGAATTGCCGTATCTCTTATCCAACTCCTGGTTCGCGTATTTTGTGAACTCGGAAAATTTCTCCGCCATCTCCTTTCCGGTGTATTCGGCGTATTCAAAGTTTAAGTTGACGTCGGTTATCTTTTTTTCGTCAAGCTCGGTGTAGACATTTTTTAGTAAGGTGTCCCAACATTTCCGGCAATTTAAAAAAGCGTCGTTATCTTCGTCGTTGTGAGCAACTACCGTCAGAGCAAAATTAACCCCAAATTTTTTACATGCCTCAGCAAGCTGGGTGACTTTTTCATTTTCTTTCCAATTTCTGAACCCCGGTTCGGCAATCCAAATACCGTCCGCATCCTGCACGGTTTTTACGAAGTTACCTTCGCCGTCTATGTAAATGCCGAAATATGCCACGTCTGTTAATCTGTCCAACTCAATGAATTCAAGTTTTTCCAAGGTCCAGTAGGGGAGATATCCATAAACCCTATAAGCAGGCTTTTTTCGTTCTTTGAAAAGTGCGAGTATGTCAAAAGAGCTTGAATATGGTGTAAGCGGGTGTTTTTTATAATCGAGTTTCCTTATATAAAGGCTAAAACCGCCCAATACCGTAACAATAAGGAATAATACCAAAATTGTTTTAATCTCTGCCCTCATCAGGTAATTTTAAGCATAAATACCCAATAAATACAGCCGTTATTTTCGTTAGATTCCGTATAAATGATAGAATTGCATTGTGGCTATTGTAAAAATCCGCAGGTACAAATTTTGGATTATTTTATTATTTCTTATTTCCAGCGCTATTCTAGTAATAGTTCTTGGTTTTATTAAAGAGTATAGGCGTTACTTAAGCGAGAAAATGGCTGCAGAAGCGGAACAACGCCGGGTCTATACAGATAGACTAAACAATGCTGATTCTTCAACGAACTGTGCGGAAGTCCAGGAAGTTGAATATTACACGTACTCGGGAGACGACCCTCTTTGGGAAGAGAACAACAAGTTCGGAATATATATCTACGCGGAAGTTGACGAGTTTTTTGATAGGGCAGAGGAGCTTGTTAACTCGGGTGACGGGGATTGGGGTTATGTACTAATTCCGTACAACGTAAAGGATAAAAACTTCGAAAAGTGGAACAATGTTTTCAAGAAACTTAATGAAAAGCACCTGATCCCGGTCTTTCAGCTTCACGACGTAGATACGGATGATTACAAAGACCAGACTGAGGAAGCCGCAGCTTTTTTAAACAGATTCGTCTGGCCGATAAGGTACAGATATATAAGCGTTTATAACGAGCCGAACGACCGGAAATTTTGGTACGACAGAATTGATCCAAAAGAATACGCAGAAATACTGGATTACACGATTGACGTTTTTAAAGAAGAAAATCCCGACTTTTTTATGATGAACGGAGCGTTTAACGTTACCGCTTCTTCCGGTGACAACCACATGGACTCGCTTGAGTATATGAGACGTATGGAAGTCGCCGAACCGGGTATTTTTAAAAGACTGGACGGCTGGGCGTCCCACTCATATCCGCAGCCGAACTTTTCAGGAGATCCGTACAACGAAGGGAGATGGAGCATAAAAGCTTATGAAGTTGAACTTAGCTACTTAAGAAAAGTTTTGAAGATAGGGAAAGACTTGCCCGTATTTATTACAGAAACAGGATGGGCGCACGCGGAAGGCGCGGATTACAACAGCAGTTACCTCCCGGTTGATACGATTTCAGAATATTTTGAAAAAGCATATGAAGACGTTTGGCTCAAAGACGAGAAAGTCAGGGCTGTTATGCCCTTTACGATAAGATACGATTCTCCGTTCGATCATTTCTCGTGGCTCAACGCTGACGACGTACCTTATAAGCATTTCGATGTGGTCAGGGATATGGAAAAGGAAGAAGGAAAACCTCCTGTACGTATTGTTAATACGATTAAAGTCGGGGGATGCGGTCTATGAACTTTTCCGGCACCAGCAAAAAAATTGCCGCAAACACAATTTATCAGCTAATAGGTAAAATCGTGAGCCTGGGAATAACTGTACTAGCTACGGTTATTATCACGAGAACTTACGGCAGGGAAATTTACGGACAGTTCAGCTTAATGCAGGCGTGGCCGGCATTATTTTTTGTAATTGTAGATTTCGGTATTAATGCGATTGCTACCCGTGAAATCTCTAAGGATTGGAGCAAAGCCGGAAAATATTTCGGCAATATTCTGTTAATTAGAATAATATTTTCGATAATTTTGATGTTGGTTTTATTCGTGGCTTCAAGGTTTTTCCCATACTCTCAGGTATTAAAGACAGGGATAACACTAAGCTTATTACTTATTTTGACTCAGGCTCTTTTTACATCGACCAATATAATATTTCAGGCGAGATTAAGATATGATCTTTCGACAATAGGTTACTTAATCGGCTACGCTTTCATTTTGGTAATAATATTTTTTCTGTCTCGGGCAAAAGTAGATGTGATGTGGATTAGTTTTAGTTATGTCATCGGGGGATTTATTACCTTTTTTGTAAATTATTATTTTGTCAGGTCATTGGGTGTAAAACCTGAGTTTGTTCTGGACAAGCAACTGTGGGGGTATCTTCTTTCCAGCTCGCTTCCTTTAGGGTTGATGTTTGTTTTCAGCCAGATAAATTTCAAGGCTGACGCATTGTTACTGTCAGTGTTGCCGGTTCCGGCTTTTTTAAATGTGTCTAACAACGAAGCTGTAGGCTTATATGCCTTACCGTACAAAATTTTTGAAGTTGCTTTAGTGATGCCCACTTTTTTTATGAATTCTCTGTACCCCGTAATGGTGCTGCGGATGACCGAGGGTAAAGAAAAATTGAAAGAAACTTTAAAGCAGTCCCTGAAGTTTTTAATAGTCGCGGCACTTGTGTTCTCCGCCGTAGGTTACGTATTTTCTCCTTTGGCCATTAATGTTTTGGGCGGGGTAGAATTCGAAGCATCAATTCTGGTGTTAAGAATACTTTTATCAGGACTTGTCTTATACAGTGTCACACAGCCTTTGGCGTGGGTTATTGTGACGATGGGATATCAGAAGTATCTTCCCGGAATTTATCTGGCCAGCGGCGTCTTTAACCTGGTAATGAATTTTATATTCATACCCGTTTATTCTTTTTATATGTCGGCCGTGATCACACATTTTTCTGAGCTTCTAATACTTATCCTTTTAATAGTTACTGTCCGGAAGATATGGCGTAAAACCTATGCTGCTTAAATACCTTTTATTTATACTGCTCGGAACCTTATCTCTTGGGCAGTTTGCAAGGGTAGGAGGTTACTATCTTTTCGACATTGCTGCGGCAGTCTTTTCTTTCTACGGGGTTGTATTATTTTTAATCAACAAAAATCTGAAAATACCGAAGTATTCTGTCCTTTTTTTCATTTTTTCTCTTTTGGCAGGGGTGTCGTTGATTTTAAATTTATACCGTTACAGTAGTGCCGAAGGAATGACGGCTGTATTTTACTTGGTAAGATTCGTTATTTATCTGGTGTCGGGTTTGGTCGTTTACAACATGGTTGCTTCTAAGCAGACAACGCGCCATCAGCTGGAAAAGTATTTTACCTACTCAGCTCTATTCTTGTGCGGGGCAGGTCTGGTTCAGTTAATCCTGTTGCCGGACTTCAGTGTTTTAGATGCTTCGTTGGGATGGGATCCTCACAAAAATAGAGTAGCCTCAACCTTTTTCGATCCAAATTTTTTGGGAGCGTATCTTGTAGCAACCCTTACAATGCTCTTAGGAAGTGTGTCTGAGGGAAAAAAAGATAAGTTCCGTATAATTTCTCTTGTAGTTATACTGCTATTTATATTTCTGACTTTCTCCAGAAGCGCGTGGGCGATGCTTGCCGTTGTGATATTTATATTCGGTTTGTTTAAACAACGGAAACTACTTTTCCTGGGGTTGCTCCTGGCATTTTTAGCATACTTTTTAGTGCCACGGGTGCAGACCAGAATATCGGGGATTACGGATCCCGCCGATTCTGCAAGGTTCCGGTTAGTTTCTTGGAAGAACGCTATTCAAATCTCCCGGGATAATTTAATAACAGGCGTAGGATTTAACGCTTATAGATATGTTCAAAAAGAATACGGTTTTCTCACCGTAGATAATATTTCTTCACGCTCGGGCGCTGGTGCCGACTCGAGCTTACTTTTCGTTCTAGCCACAACAGGAATTTTTGGGGCGTTGGTGTTCGCTGCCGCCCTCGCGTTTACATTCCTCGATAACATCTTTTCTAAGAGAAAATATAGGTTGGTGATTGTAAGTTTAATACCCGCGCTGATGCTTGAGTCACTATTTATAAATTCGTTTTTTTACCCTCAAATGATGTTTATTGTGTACGCGGTAATTTTTAGCTCGTCTCTTGATATTTGACGGTAATGGTCTCTTCGTTTGTGTTTCCTGCTTCATCCGTGGCTTCCACCTTTATTTCCACATCTCCCGATTTAACGCCCAGGGTGTATTCGAAAGATAGATCGGGTTTTTGAATTACCATCCTGCCGTTTATCTTCAGAGTAGCTTTTTCGTTAATGGTTCCCGTAATAGTTATCCTTTTATCAAGGTTTCTCACGGTAGACTCGTCTTTAGGGAAAGTTATTTCAATTTTAGGTTGTTCGGTATCAAGCAGTATAGTGAAGGTTTCTCCGGCTCCGCTTTCTTCATTTTTTGCATTAATAGCCTTCGCGAAAATAGTATTTCTGCCTTTTATAAGTTCGATAGAAATAAAATTAAATATTCCGTCAGCTCCTGTGGTTGTTTGAGCAACTTCGGGGCCGTTCACAAAAAGTTTTATGGTTTCACCTTCATTTGCGTATCCCGCCAGATTTATTTTTGTATCTTTAGTTGAAGCCGGGACGTTGGTTAAAGTCGGCGGTCTTATTCTCACCGTTACGGCTTCCTCTTTGGCGTTTCTATTCTTTGACAAAAGCCCAAATGCCGAACCGAAAGTCGGGGCGAACACAAATAACGCTAAAATGACGAATACGATCAAACCGATAATTCCAAGCATTATTTTAATAAGCTTCTTTGAAAGTTCTTCTTCGCTCTGACCGAATTGTTTGCTTCTATATTTTTTTGTTACCATCTTATTTCATTATCTCATCTTTAATAAAAGTTTTAAGTTCGTCTTTCAAGTCGTCGCGCTCCATCGCAAATTTGAGGGTTGTTTTCAGATATCTAAGGGGGTCGCCGGTCGTCAGCCATTCTCCTTCAATCGGTTGCGCGATAACGGTTTTACCCGCGTCCACGAGTCCGTTAAGGATGTCGATTAGCCAAAGTTCGCCGTCTTTACCGGTGGCAGTGTTAATTGCGGCTTCAATAACGTCGTAGGAAAAAACGAAACGTCCGAACTGCACTTTATTTGATGGCGCCTGGTCTTTTGGGAGCTTTTCGTAGCCTCTTTCCATCGTGTATTTGTAGGGGGCGTTTTCCTTGTATTTTACGGAACCATACCTTTCTACTTCTGACCAAGGTACTTCCTGAACCGCAAGAACGGCTGCGGGATGCTGCTCGTGGTAAACATCTATTAACTGCTTTGTAACAGGGGTTTTGGATAAAGTTAAGTCATCGCCGAACATATAAACAAAAGCTTCGTCGTTATCAATTAATTCTTTTACCGTGAGTAGGGGAGAGCCGTTTCCGTAAGGTAAGTGATTTTTCTGGCGTACGTAAACAAAATTTGCCATCTGTGGTATGGATTGGACAATTTCAAGGTATTTAAGTTTGCCGTTTTTCTCGAGCTCGTTTTCAAGTTCGGATCTATTGTCGAAATAATCTTCCATAATGTGATTTCCGGCTCTGGTGACGAGAATTATTTCTTCAATTCCCGAATTAACCGCTTCTTCGACGAGGTAGTGGATAATAGGTTTAACCCTTTTCCTTTTGGTGCCCATACTGCGATAAGACCTACCAAAAGAAAAAATAGAACGAAAGCTGTTGCGAATACACTTGCTAAGCTTCCATCAGGCGCCGAGACGGTTTCGTTATATTTTACAACAAGAAGACCGGTGAGCGTCAACATTACAATAGTTGCAATTACCCTAAACATTTTAACTCCTCCTAATTTTGGAAAGGAATACACAGATAGGTGTTTAATTTGAACGTGTTAATTATACCCCATAGTATGTATTTTGTCTAGTTTGGGAATTACGTTCAAATGGAGCCGATAACAGGAGTCGAACCTGTGACCTTTCCCTTACGAAGGGACTGCTCTACCAACTGAGCTATACCGGCCTAAAAATTTCTGGAGCGGGTGACGGGATTCGAACCCGCGACCTTTTCCTTGGGAAGGAAACGCCATACCACTAGGCCACACCCGCGCATCAAAGTGATTAAAAACCGGAAAAATTAGGGCAATACCAAAACCTGTCCGGGAATAATCAAAGCCTGTTGTCCGTTAACTAAAAATCCTACGTCGCCTTTATTTGCTTCAAGAATTTTTGTCCATTGTGTGCCATCACCGTAAGCTCCTTCAGCTATTTCCCATAAAGTATCTCCGGATTTTACTGTGTAGGACGCTCCCTGTATGTCACCATGTTTGTAATCATTGGCAACCCACTCTGCTCTAATAATTCCGTTGGTAGCGTTACTGGAAACTGTCCCGGCTACTGTCGGTGGAAGCTTTTTATCGGAAGCGGCGTCACCGTTTAATTCGCCCTCAACATCTTCAGCTTCTTCCTGAAAAACTATTTCGTTTTGGGTTTCACTGATCTCTTTAGAGCTTTTGTTGAAATAATTGTATGCTGCGAAAACCAAAGCAACTATAAATAAACCCCCTATAATCAAAGCCAAACCATCTCTCTCGCTTGAGTTCTCTTGCGTGTTTGTGGACATCTACGAACCTCCTTCATTCGGGGGCAGAAAATAGTTTTATACATGGCGGGATCGACGGGACTCGAACCCGCGGCCTCCGCAGTGACAGTGCGGCGCTCTAACCGACTGAGCTACGACCCCTTAATGCTGGTGTTATATTGACGTTCGAGAGATTGTTAAGAACTCATGGGATTTTGCTTGTATCCGTACAGTACACCGAATCAGAAAAACCGGGAGAAATGCATAAATGCGCACAACCGGTTGAGTACGCGGTGGGGGACGGTGGTTTGCATCAATTGCCATTGAGGGTGAGAGACGAGATTATCAAAGCTCTTCATCTCAGGGATTGTGAGGCTGAGGTCATAAGGCTCGGTGGCACTCTCTACGTGAAGATTTTGAAGTAGCAAATAATGTCTCATTCCTGCATGCGGCCCTCTGTGCTTGTTTAAAAAACAACAGAGTGCCGCATTTTTTTACCCCACCTGCGTAACTTTGCTATTATTTACATATGAACTCCAACCGTATTTCTAATAAGGAAGTAGTATCAATCCTCAAAGAAGTGCTGGCGGCAATGGATGTTAAGAATTTCAATGTATTCAGAGTTCGGGCTTACCAGAATGCGATTGCAATACTTGATAATCTGACGGTTTCAATATACGATTTGTGGGAAAACGGGCGTCTGAAGGAAATACCGGGTGTCGGTGCAAGTATTTACGCGCATCTAAATGAACTTTTTTCGGAAGGTAAGGTAAAGGAGTTTGATGCAATAAAAAAAGATCTTCCGGAAGGAATGTTCGCTCTTATCGGTATACGCGGCATAGGTGCCCGAAAAGCCTTTAAATTAGCCAACGCTTTCAAAATAAAAACACGGGAAGGGGCAGTTGAAAAAATTAAAGAGCACGCCGAAAAAGGTGAGATAAGGGAGCTTGAAGGTTTCGGAGAAAAATCAGAAAAGGACATATTAGAAGCTGTAGGACAGTTCAAGATGACCAAGAACGAGAAAGAACGGGTTTTGTACTCTAAAGCCGAAGAAACGGTGGAAAGAATTTACGATTATATGAAAGAGGCAGATGCTTTGAGCCATATTGAGGCGGCAGGATCTTTCCGCAGAAAGAACGCTACAATCGGCGATCTGGATATTCCTGTTGCTACGACAGACCCCGATAAAACAATAAAACACTTCCTAAAATTTCCTGAAATCGCTGAAATTTTAGTAAAGGGTGACAAGAAGTGTAGCGCGGTGCTTAAAAACGATCTTCAGGTGGATTTACGGGTTTCCACACCGGAAGCGTACGGTGCCATGTTGCAATATTTCACAGGTTCCAAACAACACAATATTCTTTTACGTAACTTCGCCCTTTCCAAAAACATGTCTTTGTCAGAATACGGGATTAAAAAAGGAAGCGACATTTACGAGTTTGCAGATGAACCGTCTTTTTACAAATTTTTAGGACTACCCTATATAGAGCCTGAGCTGAGGAACGGTTCTAACGAAATTGAGGCGGCTATCGAAAATAAACTACCTGATTTGATTGAGCTAAAGGACATTAAAGGAGAAGTTCACACGCATACTACCGATTCGGATGGCATAAGTACTTTAGAGGAGATGGTTGAGGCGGCAATCGCTTTGGGTTATGAATACTTAGGAATTTCAGACCATGCTCCGAGCGTTACTTCACGGGGCTATAGAGAAGTTTCGGACATTATAAAAAAGAAACGGGCGGTGATAAATAAAATTAATGAAAAACAGAATTTTATAAAAGTATTTTTCGGGTACGAGGTTAATATTTTAGCCGACGCCACATTGGGTTTACCTGATGAAGTACTTTCCGAATTGGATTATGTTGTGGCTTCTATACATACTTCTTTTAACCAGGATCGTGAACAGATTACCGACCGGCTTCTGGCCGCGATAGAAAATCCGTATGTGAATATAATCGGTCACCCGTCAGGAAGGTTGTTAAATCAACGTGACCCCGTAGATCCCGCGTGGGACAAGGTGTTTCTGGCTGCCCGTGATAACAATAAAATCCTCGAAATAAATTCACAGCCCGACCGTCTTGACCTGACCGATGACATTATAAATACGCTCGGATTTAGTGATTTTGTAAAAGAGGCAGGCATACGTTTGAAGTGATTTCCTTTACAAAAGATATATAATGGCTTTAGTAATTTTCTAACCTAAGGAGGTGCATTATGGAGATACTATTAGTTGTTATCGCGTTAGCCGCGGTATTTTTAATTTCTATCTATAACTCTCTTGTAACTTTGAAAGTTAAGATCAAGGAAGCGTGGAGTCAGATAGATGTCCAGCTCAAGAGAAGGATTGACTTAATACCTAATTTGGTAGAGTCGGTTAAAGGTTACGCCGCTCACGAAAAAGATGTGTTTGAGAACGTAACTAAGGCTCGGTCAGCTTTAATGACTGCAGGAGATGCCAAGGCCGCCGGAGAGGCAGATATGCAGTTAACTTCCGCTTTAAAGAGCCTGTTTGCTGTCGCAGAAGCATACCCGGAACTGAAAGCTCAGGAAGGCTTTATTAACTTGCAGAAAGAACTTTCCGACACAGAAGACAAGGTCGCTTACTCCAGACAGTTTTTCAACAGCGTAGTAAGACAGTACAACGAGAAAATTGTCGCTTTCCCGTCAAATTTAATTGCGGGAATGTTCGGGTTCAAGCAGGAAGCATTCTTTGAAGCCGAAACACAGGACAGAGAACCGGTTAAAGTCCAGTTCTAATTACGTAATGAACAAGCACGCATTGAAAATAAAGATTGCCGTCCTGGCCTACTTTGAGAAAGACGGAAAAGTTCTTTTGCAAAAAAGAAAGAATACAGGTTGGCGGGACGGTTGGTACGGATTGGTGGCAGGGCACGTCGATGAAGGCGAACCTTACAAACTTGCACTTTGCCGTGAAATAAAAGAGGAAACCGGGGTCGATGTTGTCGAGGAAGATTTAGAATTTGCTCACTTTTTATCCATACCTTCCAAAATTTCGGATTGTGATAGGCAGTATTTTTACTTCACAGTCAAGAATTGGAAAGGAGAGTCGTTCAACATGGAGCCGAATAAATGTTTCGAACTGGCCTGGTTCGATAAACTGTCCCTTCCTGATAATTTGATTCCCGTCGTGAAATCGGGATTGGACAAAATGTTCGCAGGAGAAAAATACAGCGAATTTGGCCGGGGGGAAGGATACACCGAACGATCATGAACATGTATCAGCACATAAATCAAAATAAAAGGGACACCATAATTATCATTACGTTGTTCATCGCTGTAATTACAGCCCTGGGCTGGTTCGTGGGAGAGTATTTTTATGATGGTGCGGGTGTTACATTTTTAGGAGGTGCTCTCATTTTTTCCGGAATCTCGGGATTAATTTCTTATTACAACTCAGACAAAATAGTTTTAGGAATTTCCGGGGCAAAAGAAGTTAAGTATGAAGACAGCCCGGACATACACAAATTAGTAGAGAATATGAGCATAGCCTCAGGTATACCCAAGCCGAGAATTTACGTAATTCAGGACACTTCTATGAACGCTTTTGCCACAGGCCGTGACCCCAACCATTCGGTTATCTGTTTTACAACAGGAATTATTCAGCGTCTGGAAAAAAGAGAACTTGAAGGAGTAATTGCTCACGAAATGTCTCACATAGGAAATTATGATATACGTTTGATGTCGATTGTAAGTATCTTGGTCGGAACAGTAATGCTTTTGTCCGATTGGTTTACACGCGGTGCATTTTACGGAGGTTCCAGAAAAAGAAGTTCCAATTCGGATTCCGGAGGTGGGGTATTTTTTCTGATAGGAATGGTCTTGTTAATATTGAGTCCTATTATTGCGACATTAATAAAACTGGCCATAAGCAGGAACAGAGAGTTTTTGGCAGATGCCACAGCCGCATCCATAACCAGACACCCGAAAGGGTTGGCAGATGCATTAAAGAAGCTCGCAGGAGATAAGGAAGAACTGGAAGCGGCAAACGGAGCCACTGCTCATCTTTATATCGTAAGCCCGGTGAAATCCTTGGGGAAGGCAGTGAGTAGCCTATTCTCTACTCATCCTCCGATAGAGGAGCGTATAAACCGTCTTCTGCAGATGTAACCGGCTCAAAAACCTTTAAATATCCACGGAAATGCTTTAATATGGACGCTATGGACAGCAGAAAAATAACAATCGAAGAGGTCAAAAAAATCGCTCAAATGTCCAAGCTTAATATAGAAGGCGACGAAGAAAAGTTTTCGCAATTATTATCACAAACACTCGAGTATATAAAAATACTGGACGAATTAGATACTTCAAAAGTGAGCGAAACGTTTCAAGTTACCGGTTTAACAAATGTATACCAGGACGGTTCTCAAAAAGTTACACTTTCCCGCGAGGATGCCTTAAAAAATGTTAAGGAAATAATACGAAACCTTGTGGCGACCAAAGGAGTTTTTGACCGTGAGTAAACTTAACGAACTTACAGTTAAAGAAGCTTTGGAAGGTTTAAAGAAAAAAGAATTCACCTCCGTTGATTTAGTTAAATCCTGTTTAGCTCAAATAGAAAAATTTGACCCTAAAATAAAAGCATTTTTAAGAGTTACTTCTGAAAGTGCAATAAAAAAAGCCGAGGAAGCCGATAAAGAAATTTCTGCAAAGGGCGCCGAAGCTTTTGTAAATAAACCTTTGTTAGGAATTCCCTACGCGGCCAAAGATAATTATTCAACTAAAAACATCGAAACTACTGCGTCCTCAAAAGTTCTCGAAGGATATGTTCCTCCTTTTGATGCTACTGCTATAAAGAAACTTAACGAAGCGGGAGCTATTTTACTTGGAAAAACTAATTTGGACGCCTTTGCCCACGGTTCCTCAACCGAAACCTCGGATTTCGGGACAACCTTTAACCCCTGGGACCTAAGTAAGGTGCCGGGAGGTTCTTCGGGCGGCTCAGCGGCTGCCGTAGCGTCCCACATGGTACTGTTTGCCACCGGTAGCGAGACCGGAGGAAGTACACGAGGTCCGGCTTCATGGTGCGGTGTTACGGGAGTAAAACCTTCTTACGGCAGAGTAAGCAGGTACGGAATTGTAGCTATGGCTTCTTCTACAGATTCTCCCGGTCCCTTAACAAAAACTGCAGAAGACGCAGCGGTTGTTTTAAGAGTAATGGCAGGAAAAGATCCGCTCGATGCCACTTCCTCTCCTGCAGAAGTACCCGATTATCTGGCTGAAGGTAAGTCTTTTAGTATGAAAGGTGTCAAAATCGGAAGACCGGTGTCCTATTTTGAAATGGAACTTGAAGAGGGAACGAGAAAAAAGATAGATGAGGCAATTGAGGTTTTCAAATCTTTGGGCGCGGAAATTATTGATGTTGATATGCTTAGTCCAAAATATTCGATCGCCGTTTACACAATTTTGCAAAGGTCCGAAGTTTCTTCTAATCTGGCCAGACTCGACGGAATAAGATATGGGCACGACCGCAATTCATTCGGTTTCGAAGCTAAAAAAAGAATAATGCTAGGGGCATACACTTTAAGCTCGGGATATTACGATGCTTACTACGCAAAAGCTCAAAACCGGAATAAGTGTACCGTGCGGGTTTTATAACGGGCTTCCCGTGGGTGTTCAAATCATGAGCAGAATTAACGAAGAGTCAAAAATATTCGGGGCGTTATTTAATTATCAGGGGGCGACGGCCTTTCATCTTGAAAAACCGGCGTTAATTAAGGAATAAATATGGGATTTTTTGACTTTATATTCGGTTCAGGAAGTTCCTCGTCATACGGTTCGGTGAGTCAGGAAACAGCCAGAAAAATAACGTCGGACTGGGAAAACATAAGTGTGCTTCTTAAACAAAAAGGTCCTTCGCAATTAAAACAGGCATTAATTATGGCCGACAAATCTTTAGACGCTGTTTTAAAGGAAATGGTACCCGGTGAAACGATGGGAGAGCGTTTGAAAAACGCCGTAGAAAAATTCGACAGGTCTACTTACAACAGGATTTGGGACGCGCACAAATTAAGAAATAGTTTGGTTCATGAAGCAGGTTTTGAGCCCGCATACTTCATGATTACCGAAGCGGTATCTAATTTAAAAGAAGCTATTTATAAATTAGGAGTCAATGTTTAAAAAATGAACGAAGAATTATTAGGAAAATACAAACTAGTCGTGGGAATGGAAGTTCACATCCAACCCAAAACGGAGCAAAAAATGTTCTGCGGGTGTGATGCTAATATATGGGGCGCCGAGCCTAATACTCACACCTGTCCTACATGTTTAGGACTGCCCGGGGCGTTGCCCGTTCCTAATTTAGAGGGAGTCAAGAAAGCCCAGATGTTGGGATTGGCCTTAAACTGTACACTAAATAGCGATTCAAGATTCGACTCGAAAGAGTTCATCTGGAAGAAGACGTAGCAAAATCCTTTCACGAAGGCGGAAAGACTTTAGTTGATTTCAACAAGTCCGGTCTTCCTTTAATAGAAGTGGTGACGAGGCCGTGTTTCCGTTCTATTGAAGACGCCGTAGATTATTGCAAAAAACTCCAAGTCATTTGCAGGTATTTAGGAATAAGCGAAGCGGACATGGAAAAAGGCCAGATGAGGCTGGAAGCCAATATTTCACTGAGAACCGGCGAGATGGAAGAAAAAGATGAACTGTCCCCTTATAAAGTAGAAGTTAAAAATATCCGCGGATATGACGAATTTAAAAATATTACGGTTGCGCAAAGAGATAAAGAAGAAGCCTCTGATTACAGATATTTTCCCGAGCCCGACATACCGCCGATGGTTTTTGATGAGAAATACCTTAATGAGTTGAAGGCGGTTGAAGGTAGTTTGCCGCAATCTTTGAGGGACGGCATGGAAAAGAAGGGTGTTACCAAAGAGCAGAGTAGGATTTTGGTGGAAGTTATGGGGTCGGCGGTGGTTGAGAAGTTTCATAAGTTGGTTGCCGGCGGCTTAGAAGCGCAAAAAGCAGCTACGGTGTTGATAAATAGAAAAGACCTTTTTGAACTGAGTGCCGAAGAGATTTTAAACAAAGTTAAAGATGAGAGTGAAAGGGTTTCCGACACAGGTGAAATAAGAAAGGTTGTAGAAAGTGTTTTAGAAAAAAACCAGGCAGCTGTTACGGATTTTAAAAACGGAAAAGAAAGCGCCCTGCAATTTTTATTGGGTGGGGTGATGAGAGAAATGTTCGAGGATTACTTCGAAAAGTGAATACGCATTTTGGAGAGTACCCCAAAAAGTGAACAAAAAATAGCCGCACTGTTGGAATAAATCCCAATAATGCGGCCGATTGCGATGTCACACTAAAACTAAAACTGTCAGAACCCCAGCGAACACAAGCATTGCATACCCCAGGATAGTGAGAAAAATTCTTTTTGGCTGTTCGTCTAAGAGCAAGACTGCACCCAAAAAAATGGTCAAAATGACCAGAAATTCTTTCCACCCCGAGCTAATTTGTGCTCCCGGAAGAACGAGCAGTAACAAAAGTGCGTAGATTGCCATGCATGACCACTTCAGGTTATTATTTCGCTGAACCCTTTTGTACTCTCCCGTACTTTTCATCTCAGTTTCTCCTTTTCTAGATAGTCGAAAAAGCTATGTAAAATGCGAGGACGATTGCAAATGCCCCGGTTACCTGTCCCAAAGTTTTGGGGAATTTCTTTAAGATAACAAAACCCGTCAGACCTATCAACACGGCCGCGCAATAGGATGTTACTTGCATAGTCTGCAGGCTTACAGGAACTCTTTCCGTTTGAGCCAATGTCCCCACAAAAAGCATAAACACATAAACCGTTATGAAGACAGTCAAAATCTTAACCATCTCTCCTCCTTGTATGGTAATATTTCCGTCAGCTTATCATACTATAGGACTACTATCAAGTATGCGTATAATTGAAAAAATAAAAAATAAAAATAAAAATTAAAGTTGTTCAAGGTGATATCATATACGGGATGGAACTAAAATTTGACCCGGCAAATCCTTCATACGAGTACATTACAAAAGAAGATCAAGCAAACGCAGCGCTGGAAAATTTAGAAAAAGCGAAAGTCGTCGGGGTCGATATTGAAAGCACGGGTCTTGATCCTTACACTTCTACACTATTACTTGTACAAATCGGAACAGATGATAAAAGTTACATTTTCGACGCCCGAGCTTTAGATTTAAAAAACTTTACAAGATTTAAAGAGTTTCTCGAAAGTCCGAAGATTTTAAAAATATTTCAC
>Ga0075587_109_pt1 | contig 17246 bp, 19 predicted proteins | sample RifGroC1_FD_68197 | JGI IMG/M metagenome (GOLD analysis project Ga0075587, IMG submission 68197) | candidate division WWE3 bacterium GW2011_GWC1_42_102
AAAATATACAGTTACCGGAACATCGGGGTATATCTCTTACTTTGTATTTGGTCTGGCTGCAGGAGCTTCTTCGTGCGCAGCACTGGTGGGCGGGATACTTTTATCCCTTTCCAAGACCTGGGGTAATATATATTCGGGAGGTCAAAGGCATTTGCCGTTTACTTTGTTTAACGCAGGTCGTCTTGCCTCATTCGCAATTATGGGTGGGGTATTAGGGCTGGTGGGAACTCTGTTCACTTATAATGTGACTGTAACTGCGGTGTTTACCATAATAATTTCCTTACTGGTAGCCCTTATGGGTCTTCAAATGCTGGATTTAAAATGGTTGCAGAGATTTCGCATTAAACCTCCGAAGTTTTTTACTGAATACACGGGGGATCAGAAAAACTTTAAAGGTAAATATATGCCGTTGGTTATCGGAGCCGCCACATTCTTTTTGCCTTGCGGATTTACTATAGTTGCTCAGACAAATGCTTTGGCATCGTGAGTTTCAGCAGTATTAAACTGTTTTCTAACCATAAATTTTCACAGCTTTTTAGTTATACGGCAGGGATACTCGTGTTTTTCTTTTCTATGTACACGATTAATTCGCAGTTAAATGTGCTGGGAGCTCCCCGTTTTACAAGCGGTAAAACTGCCAACGTAGAACGTGTAAAACAAGTTGGTGATTATCAAATACTCGAAATGTACGCCCAGGGATTTGAATATTTTCCTAAATATTCGGAACTCGAGGCAGGAAAACCCGCTAAAGTTAAGTTTTATAACGAGGGAGCTTACGGTTGCGCTACTTCTATTGTAAGCAGAGGTCTGTTTAAGGGGGCAATTCATATTGACGAGGGTTATAATGAGTTTGAGATTAACACCGACATTCCCGGTACCTATAAATTGACATGCTCGATGGGAATGGTACCTCCCGTCACAATTGTAATTAAATGAAGATGTTAATAAACATCTTCTTTTCTTCGCAGAAGATACTTCTTCTGCTCATAAAATGAAATTATGCCCATAAATAAAGAATCCTATCCAATCATCGGAATGCATTGCGCGAGTTGCAAGGCATTAATAGAAAATTCCGTAAAGAATGTTGCCGGTGTCAAAGATGTTTTTGTGAATTTCGCCACGGAAAAAATGACGGTAAGCTTCGATGATTCTTTAACTACGTTAGGTGATATATCTCATGCAGTTTCGTCTGCAGGAAACTATAAAATAGTAGACGGTAAAGAAGAACACCACGAAGGTCACGAACACGACGCCGACCATATGCACCACGAAGAAAACAGAAAACTCAAACAAACGGTTATTCTTACGGGTTTGGGAGCTATTCCGTTTTTTATATTAATGATCTGGATGTTTTTAGCGAAAGCCGGGTTAGTTCCGGATCCTGAAATGATGCTTGGAAGTGCCGCGCCTGTTCTTATTTACGGACAATTCGTTTTAGCTACCTTAATAGTCTTTTGGGGCGGAAGATCGATTTTTCGGGCCGCGTTTAAATCTATACTAGTCCGTACAGCAAATATGGATACGTTAATCGCGATGGGAACATTTATAGCTTGGGCTTATTCAACCGTTGTTACTTTTTTCCCACACCTGCTGTCAGCACGCGAACAATATTTTGAGGCAGCCGTTTTCATAATATTTTTTATTCTTCTCGGTAGGTTTTTAGAATCTAACAGTAAAAAACATACAGGTTCGGCGGTTAAATCCCTCATCGGAATGCAAGTTAAGAAAGCGATTATAGTGAAATACGGCAAGGAAGAGGAAATTGACGCCGCCGATGTGAAAGTAGACGATAAAGTAATAGTAAAACCCGGAACTAAAATCCCCGTTGACGGTGTAATCACGGAAGGAAAAAGCACGGTCGACGAATCAATGATTTCAGGGGAAGCAATGCCGGTTGAGAAAAAAGAAGGAGATAAAGTAATTGGAGGAACAATAAACAACGACGGTTATTTTATTTACGAAGCTGTTCACGTCGGAAGTGACACAGTCTTAGCTCAGATAATCAGACTTGTGGAAGACGCACAGGGTTCGCGCGCGGATATTCAAAGGCTTGCTGACAAAGTTTCCTCGGTGTTTGTTCCGATAGTAATATTGACAAAACCGGAACCATTACAATGGGTTACCCCGAAGTTCACACATACAAACATATTTCTAAAAAAATAAATCAGGACACTGTTTATCAAAACGTTTTGGCACTTGAATCCCGATCAGAACACCCGTTGGCAAGGGCAATTGTTGATTTTTTAAAAGAACGGGGCGTTGTTAAGTCGGAAGACGTGAACGAGTTTAAAAACATTCCCGGAAAAGGAATAGAGGGTAGGGTAGGGGAGAACCAAATTTTTGTGGGAAGAGTAAGTGAAGAAGAATACAAAGGAGACGGTGTCTCAACTCCTGTAGCCGTTACAATAAATAACGACGTTGTGGGTATATTTTTCCTGAGAGATGAGATGAAAGAAGATACGCCCTCAATAATTGAAAAACTACATAATATCGGAATTACCACATATCTTTTAACCGGGGATACAAAATCAAATGCTAATTACGCGGCGCAGATTGCGGGAATAAAAAATGTTATGGCAGAAGTGCTTCCGTCACAAAAAGCGGATGTAATCTTGGACCTTAAGAAAACCCACCCGGAAGAACCGGTTGCAATGGTAGGAGACGGCATAAACGATTCTCCTGCTCTTGCTACGGCCGACGTAGGCATCGCAATGGGAACAGGAACGGATATAGCAATGCAGTCGGGGGATGTAATACTGCTGGGCGGGGATATTTCAAGGGTTTATAAACTAATTAAGATTTCTAAAAGAACCTTACGTATTATTAAACAGAATTTATTCTGGGCATTCGGGTACAACTCGGTGGGAATTCCCGTAGCTGCAGGTATTTTATATCCCTTTTTCGGAATAATGCTTTCTCCTGCAATAGCGGCCGCCGCGATGGCATTAAGTTCTATTAGTGTTGTGGCAAACAGCTTGAGGCTGGGCAGAAAAGGCTAATTAGCGGTACTGTTGACTTTTTACCCCCATTTGTATACTATAGGACAAAATCAGCGCTAGAAAAGGAGAATGAAATGGAGCAAAAATCGATAGCGGCAACCTTTGGAATGTTGGGCCTAAATTTTACCTGCTGGGCGTTAATAACCCTGGTTATATTCGGAAGACACCACTTCACACCAATTATTTTTCTCGGCGGCTCCCTTTTTATTTCCGCGGTCGGGTTCGCCTTGGCAAAATACACTAAATCTGCCATTGCTTCCTTCCTCGGAGTGATTGTTTCCGTGTATCTGCTGATGATTAAGTAACCCTGCTTTACACCCCGTTTAACTTTGCCAAAAGCGAAGATAGACGGGGATTTTTTTACTACCAACTCTCACTCATGTGATCGTAGACACCCGCTTTATCATCGTCAAGTATACCTACCTGTACAAGTTTTTTAGTTCCAAACTCCGAGTATATATTCTTCTGAAGTTCTTCGTGTCTTGCTTTATCAACGGCTACTTCAGGAACATTGTTGAAAAAAACATCGTAAACTTCATCCCCGTACTTTCCAAGCAAATAATTGAACGTATCTATCCTGATTTTGCTATCCTTACTTTCAAGAAAGTTTCCCTTTGGGTATCTCTCTTTCATAATCTTATCGGTTAGGCATGAAGCACCGCACTCATCCAGGGCCATCCTTCGGTATACGTTCTTATTGCGGTGTTCGCCCGTATCTTCCTGACAAGAGTGTACAAGTTCGTGAATAAGCGCTTGTGTAACTAGCGAAAAACGTATGTACGGGAGTACCATTCTTTTTTGGTCCTCGGGAAGGGATTCGAACATTTCTTTACCTTGTTCCCAGATTACTTTAGAGTGTTCTATCATATCGCGCATAATCACCAGGTTTCCGATTTTTGAGAAATATGCGGCTCCTTCAGGTGCCGGCAACGCACTTTCGGGTTTCCAATCTTCAGATAGATTCTTAAAACCTTCGTTATCGACCATTACTATTCTTTTATTTGCAGTCTCGAGCATCTCCTTCATATCCTTTGAGATGTGTTCGCCGTAGGTCTGGACAACGTAGTCTTTAATCCCCTGAGCTATGACATTAACAAACTCCTGCTCCTCGGGAGACACCGAAGAATACTCAGCTTTTATCGAATCAGCAATGTCGTCCGATGCAGTAAAATATTCTTCTTTTGTGTATCCTTCTTTTCCGCCCATACTTACAAATTCGGGTTAAAAGCCTCGGTATAAATAGCAAAATCTTCTAACCCCGCTTTACTAATAATATCAGAACAGTCGCGGATCATCGCGGTGTTTCCGCATAAGTAAAAATCAGTAGCATCCTTAACAAAATCGGGTAAACAAAAGGTTACTCGGTTTGCAAAATAGGGCGGTTTAAGTCCGTCGGCAACTCCCGACAAACATATAAAGTAGCTAAATTTGGGTGACATCTCTAAAAACTTCTTGAATTTGTCCTCGAAAAAGACGTCTTCCTGGTCGCGTACGCCGAATACCAGTGTAATAGACTCTACAAAAGGATCCTCTAAAGCCTGACCTATCATAGGAATAAAGGGGGCAATGCCGGTAGAGGTAGCCACAAAAACTACGTTCTTTCGGCCGCCTTTTCTATAAGAATAGCGTCCGGAAGGGCCTACAAAGCCCACAGACGAGTCTATTTTCAAAGAATTGATAAGGTTAGCCCCCAAACCCGGGCGTCCGGTGATGGCGGCAAGTTCTACAAAGCCCCCGCCTACAGTATCGTTGCAAATAGAGTAAGAACGGTAGATTCCGTCACCTACTTCAAGATTTATGAACTGGCCGGGGATAAAAGAAAAGTCGGAAACTCCCTCAATTTTGAGTCTTAACCACGTAACTAAAGGAGAAACAGCCTTCTTTTCTACCACAGTACCGGTGTGTTTTTGAGGTAATACCATACCGGTATATGGTAACATAGGGTCATGACGTTTCAGACAAAAAGAAAAATCGTCCTTATACTGGCGCTGGACAACTTCCGCTAAAAGTAACGGCGCAGGAAGATTCCATTTTACTTGAGACAAAGTTTTACGACCTAAAAGGAAATTTTGAAACCGCTCAGATGAGGCGTAAGTTAAAATTTCAACCGTCCTTTCCATTTTTAGTAGTTGATCCTAATATCACGGTGATTTTAAGGGACAATGAATTCACTGAAGAGGAGATTTATGTTTACTACGAAATCTTTGGAGCAATTACAAACTTAAATCCGGGGGAATATAGGATTACAATGGAAGACGGATTCGGAAATTTAATTGACGAAACTTTTGTTGAAATAAAATGAGCGGAAAAAAAGTAAAGATCGGATTGGCTTTGGGGAGCGGAGGCTGGAGAGGCCTTGCGCATATCGGAGTTTTAAAATCCCTCGAGAAAAATAATATTCCCGTTGATTACATTACAGGTTCAAGTATCGGAGCTCTTGTCGGGGGTTTATATGCCTATTACGGAGAAGTTTCAAAAATAGAGGAGATTATCGCGGGAATCAAATACCAGGATCTTTTCAGAGTTTTGTCGGACCCGATGGCTGATTTAGGTTTGTTAAAAGGCAACAAATTCCTGCAGTTTTTAGAGGTATTTCTAAAAGGCGTGAAAATCGAACAGCTAAAAATACCTTTTAAGGCCGTGGCAACCGATATTTTAACCGGAGAAACTGTTTATTTAGGTAAGGGCAATTTGGCTACGGCAATAAGGGCAAGTATTTCAATACCCCTGGTTCTGGCACCGGTAACCATTGACGGAAAAAAGCTGGTGGACGGAGGAAATTCAACTCCCGTGCCAGCGAAGATGGCGTATCAGATGGGAGCGGACCTTGTTATAGGAGTTAACTTGTACGGAAACATATTTCCCCTGACCGCAGCCATAGAAGGCAAGATGAAACTTACCACACGTGAGGTTTTTAGACTTTCTTACCAAATGCTTTTAAATAGAATGGCCGTAGAAAACCTGGACGATGCCGACATTGCTTTAAACCCTAAAATCCCGGAAGGAAAAGTTTTTTAGATGCTATAATAATTTGTCATTGGGGGATCGTCTAACGGTAGGACTGCGGGTTTTGGTCCCGCCTATTGGGGTTCGAATCCCTATCCCCCAGCCAAGAGGAACGAATAGCTCGAAAAGAGTCATTTTTTGTTTTACTAGCAACTAATTCGTCAGGTTCGGAAATATATTCCTGAAATTCCTTAATATTTTTGATTTCCGAACTATTAGTAATCTCAACAGCCTTATAAAGTAATAAATAAGCCTTAGAAAAGTTATATCCCAAAGAATTATTAGCGTAAGCTAAATCTTCAAAAGCGAATTTAAGTAGTTTTCTTTTTTCGTCTTTAGTAGCTTTCTCATAATACAGTTCCAAATTCTGAGAACCTTCAAAGAATTGCTTAAAACCTTCAATATCAAAAAACTCCTTATGCTGGCTATTTTCTTTTAACTGAATTCTCAAATCAGTGAGTGTGTTGTTATATTCTGCAAATTTGTTGAAGTACATTTCAGGAGTTAACAGCCCGTCAGCACGATCATCATAAAGCTTACTCAACCTATTAGTATATTTTTCAATATCCTTTTCAATCTGTGCATTAGATTTACCAACAATACCGTAAGAGTTCTTCACATAAGAAATAACACCTTCACGAACTGCATCAGCGACCTGCTTTTTATGTATCTTAGCGTTACCAAATAACTTTTGAATTGGTTTATTAATTTCAGGTTCTTTAACTCCGCGTTTACCTCTACAGCCCTTACAATAACCATACTGATGACCTTTATGACTTTCCCAAGTAATTAATCCTCCACAATCCTTACAATGCAAAATACCACTATAAAGAGCATTAAGTTGTCTATAAACAAGAGGAGTCTTTCGCTTCAAATACTTTTGAATTTTATCGAATGTATCTTTATCAATAATGGCTGGGTGATTACCAACATAACTGGCTTTATTCCATGTAAACATTCCGTAATAAAAGGGGTTTTGTAAAATCCTGTGCATGGAAGTTTTAGCTATAAAATTACCTTTGAGATTTCTTAATCCGATTTTTTGAGCAAATCTACAAATAGATAACACGGAATGAACACCTGTAGAATACTCAACTAGTACCCTCTCCATTAACGGTGCTGTGTTTGGATCTAGCTCTATAATCTTCTTTTTTCCGTTCAGACCTGACCTGTACCCAACGGGTGCTTGAGATGGATACCAACCCTCTGAAATCTTCTCGTTTTGACCCTTCTTAACCTCTTCTGAGAGGTTTTCTATATTAAACTGAGCTTGAGATACGTGAATATTCCAAACGAACTTATCACTAGCCTTTGACTCCTTATTTAGAATAAATGAATTTTTAACAAAATGTACCTCGTGAAAAACATCTTCTTTAACCCAATCATCTATCGTCAAGGCATCTTTTTGATTCCTTGTCAGCCTATCCACCTTCTCGCAGATAATTACGTTGATGTTTTGTTTCCTAACGTAATCTAACATCTGATTAAACTCCACACGTGCTTTTCTACCACTAGCACTTTCAGAAATGTTAAAAGCCCTAATCACATTTAAACGACTTCTATTCGTGTAGGCTTGGAGATAAGACTGTTGCGCAGGAAGGGAGTAGCCAGTTTCTTCTTGCTCTCTTGAAGAGACTCTACAGAAAAGTATGCAATTCTTATTTCTTAATTCATTCATATATTTCTATATAGAAATGTTTAACTGCTATTAGAGTACGCAGTTAAACAGATTGCAAATCATCAATACGGAGGTCGCGGATCGCTTTCGCTATATCCGCGACACGATCTTCCGTATTAATTACACGAATATTAGGAATATTCAAGTCTATAGCCTTAAACTCAGGATTACTAAATAGTATTCCACCACCAATCTCCTTGAATTTTTCTTTATACTTATATATGGTTGATGGACTAATGTTTTGCTTTAAAAACGCTCTGTTATATTCCCTCTGAGACATGTCGTATGGGTAATACATGCACAGAAAGCCGTATAAATTAAAGGCCTCACGACCCGATAATTTTGAATAAACAAGTTCTACTGCCTCGTGCCACGTCATTGAGATCAGTGTATTAGAATTACAAAAAGTCTTCAGTGCTTCATTCAAGGTGCTAATGATATATTTCTCACCCAAAACTTCCTTGTAAGTAACTTCACTCCCAAAAATGCTATTTAATTTAGCCTTCATGTGTACTATTTCAAACCTCAATGTGTTTTTGGACTCCTCAAAAAGAAACTCAGCAATCCTTGGCTGTGTTTTTGCTAATTTCTTGTAAGTCTTATCTACATATTCTTCATGCTTTAAGTAGAAGATCATTCTTTCGGTCGTGCCATTAATAGTTACAGACGTGTCCCTGATAGTTACATTTTTCCTTGGGTATTGAAACTTTGCCATGTTCTCGAGTACCCAAAGAGCTTGCATAGCATTATCAAATTTCCAAACATAGCTATAATCAACCCTTTGCACTATCCAATTATCTATTGAATCTATCGGTAGCTTCAAAAAATTACGAATTATCCTATAAACTTCAATTAGAGTGGCAGTAACCTGTTCGGGGTAGATCATGAACACATTTGTACCAAACAAAACTTTAGGTAAGGAAAACTCTACAAAAAAGTGCTCGTAATCCTGTGCTTGAATGTATATTTTGCATTCCTTACTGGGTACTAGGATTAATTGATAAACCGATACATGTTTTTGCTTATCTTCTGCATAATCCCACATAACTCTTTCTATTCCTTTATTTTTTATCGCGTTATATATTTCTTTGCTGCCCAATATTTTAAACCTTAGAGTATCTATCATTTCATTTTCTCCTGATAAATACGTAAGGATATTGAAGCTAAAACAGGAGTAATTGCCGTAAAGGCTGAAATTGTTTCGCTCACGCTTAGACTGGTGTACCCAAGTCTACGAAGGTATTCTGTTAGTTTGTCTAGATTGTTGCCACTCAGCATACTTAGCTGAATGTATAAGATTTATAAACTAGTCACCTAACAGGAACTATTCAAGGTGTCTGAAGATCGCGTTGTTGTTTCAACTTCTGTAAGGTTTCCCTTTGGCGTGCGTCGTAGTAGACTTTTTTAACTCTGGAAAGCTTCCACTTATCTTTGGGGTATTTACCTTGTAATATTTCAGTAACCTGAGCAAAGGATTTGCCTTTCTCTTCTTTTAATTCTCTTATCTCTTCCTCGTATATCAAATTTTCATGGATACCTAGAATAAATGGGTTTGAAGTAAAATTGTTTATCATATCCTCACTTATAAGCTTCCAGTTTGTATCTATCCATTTTTTTAGCTTGGTCTTAGACACGTCAAAAGGGACTATAATTGCACCTACTTCGTGCGAATACTCCCACATTTTATCGGCTATTTTTCTACGCCCAAATACAAACTCATTGGGGTCAGAAGGTGCGCTTTTAAAATACTTAAGATCTATTATAGCGTTGAACATAACCAGTAAAAATATTTCAAGAGCTTGTTCAGAAGGCATGCCAGTACTACGAACATACTCGTCCGCAATAATTTTAAAAGCATTAATATTTGTATCACCGAGATCATACAAGTTAACCCCCACTAGCTTACGGATGTCTAATCCAGCGTCACTTATCTTATATTGACGCCTTGCGTTTTCAATAAATTCCTCAATACCTTTTGTCCTAATAAGATTGTTAAGAAACTCCAATGTTTTAACACTAGGACGATTTACAATTTTAATTGGATTTACACTGCGCAACACTACGATATCAATCAATTTCAGCATAAGTGGAGTATACAACGCATCTCCAAAAAACTGCTATAATCCCGTTATGACAACTAATATAAGTACACCCTTAGAAAAATTTTACGAGACCTTAAATGAAGTTCAAAAAGAACTATTAAAAGAGTACATAAAAACACGAAAATATGAGTCCCTGTCCATAAGTTTTGATAAGCTTTTGGAGAAAATAAAAAATGAAACTTAAAAAAATAACTATCAAAGGCTTTCGGGGTTTTAACACCGAGGAGACAATATTATTTGACGACAACATAACTATTGTTTACGGACAAAACGGCTCTGGGAAGAGTAGCTTAACAGAAGCTTTAGAGTGGCTTTTTTTTGATCAAATATCTAGGCAACGTCTCTCTCGCTGTAAATCAGAATACCAGTACGAAGAGTACTTAAAGAACGTCTTCTACTCAGAATCTGAAAACCCGTTCGTAGAGTTAACAGGCACAATTCGAGGAATAGAGTATAAGCTAAAAAAAGAATTGATCTCGAGAGAATATAAGCTGTACATAAACGATTTGGAGGTCGCTGATTTTAGTTCGCTCGCTTTAAACCTAGAAAGTTATTTTCGTCCCATGCTAGCTCAGACTGAAATTAAGGCTCTTGTTGATGCTGAGCCAAAAGATAGATGGGAACAGATATCTTGTATTTTGGGTCAAGATACACTATCAACATCAAGAGATGATTTGATGGCTCTTCGTAATAACAAGAAAACTGACGAATACAAAAGCTCCCTAAGAAAATACGAGTCCCTTATTACCGAGCTAACTGAGTATCCAGAATTTATTTCTCTTACACAAAGTTTGTCTAGTTTAAATGTAGCGGAGTTTCACTTAGAACTATCGAAGATCTTATCAATTAGTAACCATGACATCGAAGCAATTTCGGCGGCCATATCATCTAAAATTAAAGCTCTATTAAATTCAGAATTAGGTAATAGAGTAACATCTATAAGCTACCCCGACAGGTTTAAAATAGATGAATTCGCAGAGTATATTAAAACAGGCTTTGAGGGGTTCGCAAGTGAAGCAATAAAGGTTTCGTACGGATCCTACGGGAAAAGCGAATTAGAATTCCTAAACCTCGGATATGTTTTAGGAAAATCCCCAGTATGCCCATTTTGTTTAGAAGAAACGTATACCGAGGAAAGAAAAAATTCGATTAGCAAGTTATTGAAAGATAACGAGGAAATACAAATTGCAAACTCACGCCTAAAAACACAGACTGATGAAATAAGTTTGTGGCTAAGTAATTTTGAAATTTCGTGTAAGACGTACTTACCTAATGAAACTGAACTGGCTGCAGTTGCAATTAAACTCAAGGAAACTGGGTTGGAAGATCTAGCTATAGCAACTCAACAACTTCAAACTAAAGTAGATACAGATACCGCGCGACTAGCCCAAACATTAAAGGAAAGCTGGGAATCTTATCGCGTGTACGTTGAACAAAAATATTTTCATAAAAATACCGATGTAGTGCTTGAGATAAATATTGATAACCTTGTAAATTCTATAAAACAACATTTTGAAGATATAAATAGCGCTTGGGAATCTCTTAAAGAGGGCATAGGAAAAGCTATATCTCTTGAGAAAGACGTTGATCAGAACACATTTAAAAAGTGGTTTTATATCGAAAAGGTATCGAAGTTTTTAAACAACTCTGCTGAATTTATTACACGGCACAAACTACTATTAGAAATAGACCTGATACAAACAGATCTTGAGGAGTTTGAAAAAAAGGAGATTGAAACACTACTTGCGTTACATGCCGACGAAATTAAGGATTATTACCACAAACTTAACCCAAGCGATAAAGTACAGTTTTTCGGAATAGAGACTAAAGAGAATAGAAGACAGGCTAGTCTAAAAGCAGAAGCATATGGAAAGCAAGTAAATCCAGTTACTTTCTTTAGCGAAGCACACACAAATAGCCTAGCGTTAAGTATCTATTTTCCTCAAAGAGTAGATAGGAATGCGACGTGGGAATGTGTAATTCTAGACGACCCCGTTCAATCAATGGATGACAATCATTCCCAGTCACTATTGGAAGTACTTGTTGAAATTCAGCAACGTAAACAATTAATTATCATGACACATTCCAAAGAATTCTATCTAAAGTTAAAAGGAAGGTTTTATAGCACCAAACCAGCAATATACCACTTTTATAATAACGATGAAAAGGGACCCAAAATTGAATTAATAGGCTATAGAGATACTGAAAGACACCTCAAAGTTTGTAAAGATATGCTTTTACTTGGTGATATAACATCTTTAGAGACAGCAGGAGGTGAGTTAAGAAAGGCGATGGAATCTGTGTGTATAGAATATTTGATGTACAACTCTATTCCATTTAATATTGCGAAGAATGTTCAAAAGAATTTAGGCATAAAAGGACTATTCGACAAGGCAAATTCAGTAGGGCTACCTGATGAAAACACCGACAAATTAAGAAGTATTTTAGATATTTCTCAGCAAGATTCTCATGCTTGGAGTTTGGCAAATACAAATTACAACACAATTAGTAAGGGCATTGATTTTGTCCAAGACATATTAGATAACCATATCGCTTGATAAGTTTACCAGGGTAAAACATTTCAAATGGCGTACAAGACCGCCAAGTTCTTACTCAAATTACCCGTTTACAATTGTACTTTAAGTTTTTTTGAAGGTATAGTTGAGCTAGAAATGATTAGTAGAATACTATTAATAGCGCTCCTACCATTTATTAGTGTTTTTGTGACAGGGTGTACACTTTCCTCCCCACCAAACTCGAGTAGCAGTGACAGTGACATGCCGTATTATTCAACAGAAACCTTTACGGATGATGCGGGAAACAAGGTAGAAGTGAAGGTTCTTAACGATGACAGAGAGTATGACCCTGACCCAGGTGGGTTTCATTAAATAACTTGATATTCTTGCTTTGTAAATAAATCACATGACAAATATGAGTAATCCCAGGTGGATTAAAAACGAGTTTAAAGAAGAAATACTAACAGGTAAACGAAGTAGCCAATTACGAAATGTGCTCGTTCATGCATTCATAGTTGAAGGTATTGTAAGAAAACACACGGGACGTGACACTTTTAGCTCAGCAATCTTGACTCTTCTATTAAAAGAAGAGATCAGTAAATCAGAAGCAACACTACTTAACGAACTAAGTAGCAATAGAAACGATCTTGTTCATAATATTACTGATGAAAAAAAATTTCCAGATCAGACAAGCATAGGTAATAAACAGAAAATTCTTATGCAGAACATTAGAGACATATACATGAAGAGTAAGTTTTTGGATAAGAACTTAATACAAAAATACGGCCTGAGTATTAGATCCTACATTCCCTATAAACCATTTAGTGAAAAGGGGTGATTCTGATTCAAATCGTGTACAATACCGCCAGCCAAATAGCCTGGAGAACGTAATTGTTCTAGACTGACATGCTCAGTCAGATTGTTACATTTAAATCTGCAGTACTACCCAAGCTTTGGAACTACGTTATACTAGCTATGTGAGCATATCCACACTATTAAATGAATTTGATCAAATAGGATTAAATATTGGTGAATACGTAATTACAGGGTCAGGTCCATTAGCAGTAAGAAATCTAAGAGAACCACACGACATAGATATATTAGTTCTTCCAGAAATATGGAATAAGTACAAAAATATGTATCCTGTTAGAAGCGAAAGATTTGAAACCATACAGATTGGTAATATAACTTTATTAGGGTTTGGTTCTCATTTTGCTAATCCCAAAATATGTGCAGTGGAAAATCAAATAAAAAACGCGGATATTATTGATGGCCATTCTTACGTTAACTTACTTACTCTTCGTGGGTTTAAAAAAGCATTAGGCCGTGAAAAAGATTTAGCGGATATTCAATTGATGGATCAGTTTTTAAAGGTTAAAAGTTCCAACTAACTCCCACGCGGACAGCCAAGGTTTTTGTTGTCATATCAACACATTGACGCCAATGAATTATTTAGCTAAGCTTAACTTATATGGAAGATACCAATCAGTCTACAACAATTACTCCAAAACCAAATCCTTTTACTACTGTTACTCGCTTGTCTAAAACTTTAGCATTGATTCTTCTAATAACACTTCCATTTATTGGCTTTATCTTGGGTATTCTTTATCAAAAATTTGTAACCAATTCCCAGAAGGTTATAACCGATTCCATAAGTAGAAACGCCTCAAATATTAGTAATGCCAACAAAGATACTAGCATGGAAAATATATATGAAGTTTCAAATGAGTTAATTAATGCTCCAAATGTACAAAAGGAAACACAAAGTACAAAGACGGCTGTAAAAGATATAAATATGGATGTAAGCACGTGGGTGTTATATGAGACAAAATTTGACTATGCTTACGATGAGGTAAGAAATATTAGTTTTAAGTATCCAAAAGAACTTTACTTGAGGGATAGTGGAACCATTAATGGAACTATTTGGATTCAAAGAGAACCACTTGAATATAAATACGTCCAACCAGTAAATATAGAGATATCCCGTAGTCAGTTGAAGGGTGAGTTTAGCCCCATGCAATCGGGTGTAACACGATCCGATGTAGAAGGCGGAGTATATAAAATCATGAAAGCAGAGTTGCAGTATACAGGCGTCCCTTACGTTGGTTATGGGGTAATCTATTATTTAGGAGATGAGTGGGAAAATAGAGATATGGCCATATACTTATCTCTCTATTCTTTCCCAGAACAAATCCCAGCTGAAGATGAGAAGATTTTAAGAAATATCACTGAAGAAATTGCAAAATCCTTCACCTTTTTAGACTAATTATATAATGAGTCCAGAAAAGTTCCCTAACGAACCAAATGTAGAAGAAGCTTCAGCACTTCCTAAGCCAGACTTCTGCTATGTAGCTCTTAACCTATTATTATCATAACAACAGTTCGAACTTGGACCCTAATGGCCAGCCAAGAGGTATTTATAGTATTTTGATGTTATAGTTTTAATAATGAACAAAACATTAAACCCAAACGAATCTTTTGAAGCAGAGGAGCATCGTGGTCCGGTAGATATTGGAGGGGGAAGACTTGCAAATGAAACAAATAGAGCGGGCGATAAATTTGAGATAGGAAGACTTTTAGGCATGTCCACCAAATCTCCAGGCTCCGTAGTTTACACACGAGTTCTTTTTAGGACGGTATCCGATAATATATACGGCATTAGGGTAGGTCCCGACGGTACGACCATAATTAAAGATGGTAGAAGTGATATAGAAACGCCCCTAGATTCTGGAATAACACGCTATCAGGAAATTGAAGTAGGGAAGAAATTTTACTACGGAAATAAAGGTGAGCACCCTTGCTCTACAACTGAAGTTAAAGAAATAGTTGCATATGGAGATGAGAAGCACTCTCAAGCTGAAATAAACGACAAGTGTGGGGGAAGGCAGAACACAATCCTAAAAGATTTTTTAGAATTTTCTCCCAGTTAGAATATTGCGTTTGAAATGTAGCAGACACACGCAAGTGTTCACAAAATGTTAGAACTTCATCCCTTGTACCCAGCCAAAATGGAATGCAATTGATTAAGTGGATTTAGATTAAAAATCAAGATTAGAACCTTTTTGGCATACTTCTTTTATGTAGGATAATAGCTAATGAAAAAAAGGCAACTGAAAAGATGAGAAGTACTAAAAGATTTGTTGTTGCGTTAAAATAACTCTTATTTTCTATGTACCCTCTTAATAAATCTGTGTAGTAGGTTGGGGGGGGAGAAAAAAGAAACAATTCTTAAACTCCCCATTTCAGTGAGGGGAATAAAAATTCCACTTATAAAAATTAATGGAAATTTTATTAAAGTTGACAACATCATTGCATTTGAAGGGTTATCGGTAGGTATTGAGGAAATAAGCTCTCCCAAGGAGGAGAAACAAAAAGCGGCCAATATTGTAGCTAAAAATATCGGAATATTAATAATTAACTTTCCTAAAAACAAAGAACTTACAAAAAATATAGGTATTGTAATTAAAATGCCATATATAAAAGAAGAAAGCACATCTCCTAAAATGATTGCCCACAACTTTACTGGAGACGAGATTATCCTTTCTAAGGTTTTCATCTTAGTTTCCCAAGGCATTATTCCTGGCGTAATTGACGAAACTGTGAAAAAAAGGCTCATCCCCAAAAGACCAGGAATTAATGATTCAATAGATATTTGTCTTTTTAAAGAAAAAGAAACAAATAAAAAAGCAGGCATTACTATACCAAATACAATAACAGGGCCTCTTAAAAAAGATACCGTAAGATTCTTTTTTGTAATTGCCCACGAACGTTTTAGTTGTTCAAGAATTATCATTTTTATTTTCTGTCAATTTTACAAATACATCTTCAAGAGTTGGTTTCAAGGTATTTAAAGATATAATTTTATTACCTGATGATTTAGCATAGTCAACTAAAGAAAACAATACTCCTTCCGGATTTTTAGTATAAAACTTTATTTTATCACCTTCTTTTACTGTTTTAGTTATATCAACAAATTTAAAATCTTTAATATCAGTGGGTTTTTCAAAGGAAACTTCAACCGAAGATAAACTCTGAATTACATCTTTAAGTTTTTCTGGGCTATCAATAGCTACAATTTTTCCGTAATTCATAATTGCCACCCTATCACAAAGCTGATTAGCGTCTTCAATATTATGAGTAGTTAGAAGAATGGTTTTACTCTCTTGATTAAATTTTTTAATTAAAGTTTTTATTAATCTCGCACTTTTCACATCTAATCCACTAGTAGGCTCATCTAAAATAAGTATTTTTGATTCATTCATTAAAGCCATTGCTAAAACCAACCTTTGACGCATTCCTTTTGAAAATGTTTTAACTTTATTATGTATTTTCTCTTTTAATTCAAATAATTCTAGAAGCTTATTTGCTTTTTTAACTATGTTTCCTCTTTGTAATCCGTACAGTTCCCCAATAAAAAATAGGTTCTTATAAGCAGATAGGTCTGGATAAGCATCTGCTGTCTCTGGAACAATTCCCATTAATTGTTTTGCGTCTAGAGGTTTATTTTGAATATCATATTTATCTATTTTTACACTGCCCTTAGTTGGCTTTAAAATTCCGGTTAAAATCCTAATTGTAGTTGTCTTACCCGCCCCATTTGGACCAAGAAGTCCGAATATCTCACCCTCTTTTATATCAAAGGATATGTTATCTACTGCCTTGAAACTATTAAATTCCTTAGTTAAATTTTCAACCTTTATAATATCCATATCTCGACTAACTACCATCAAAAACCTTATTGGCGATGCTTACCACTTTTAGTTTTTTATCTTGTACTGTTTCGTCTGTCTCACTTGAAGCCTAGAGAAGAGTATTGTTCTAGGCCGACATGCTCGGCCAGAATGGCCACGCAAGTGACCACTATGTAAAAAACCCTCTTTGAAAAAGATAGATTCGAACAAAATCTATAGCTTATTAATGTAAACAAGAAACAGCAATTCCAAAC
>Ga0075587_146_pt1 | contig 16600 bp, 19 predicted proteins | sample RifGroC1_FD_68197 | JGI IMG/M metagenome (GOLD analysis project Ga0075587, IMG submission 68197) | candidate division WWE3 bacterium GW2011_GWC1_42_102
CATTTACAAAAGAACAGTGGTTGGAAAGAATCGCAAACCGTTACAACGCAATTGCAGTTGAAGACGGGAAAGCCGTCGGTACTATGGGTGCTTACATAAGTAATGATGAGGTAGGAGAGATAGCAAACATTGTTGGTGTTTTCGTTACAAGTAAGGCACGCGGCCAAGGTTTAGGCTCAAAATTATTTGACTTTGTTTTAGCTAAAGTAAAAGAAGACCATAAATTATCAAAAATAACGTTAACTGTGAATAATGAGCAATTATACGCTGTGGGATTATACGAAAAGCTGGGTTTTAAGACCGTAGGCGAAGAAACTACATTAATGGGAGACGGAAAAGAACATATAGAGCTTTTAATGGAACGCCGCGTATAAAATTCTTCCGGCTGTTACCGCAAAGTAATAAGAAATTTATAAATTTTCTCACACGTACCCTTGACAAATATTTTAAAAAAGGTAATATCACTTCCACGTCTTTCAAGGAACTTTAAAAACAGAAAAGTAGCGAGGTAATGCAAATTACACTCCCGGAAAACTAACGACGACGCGAGTCATCATTAGCAAACCCCGGAACAGGACACCAAGGTAAAGGAAAAATGGAACCGCAAATCACTACCATCCCCTTAAAAGGAAAAATAGAGATACAAGGTCCCGTCATCCCTACTAGTAGCGAAAGCCACTACCCCCTTAAGACCGGTTGTTACACCCGAAGGATAGTTTGGAAGTCATGGAGCAGATTGGTGAAAACTAATTACTTCACGTAAACTTGCTAAAGATAACCGGAAGGGAATCGATAGAAGTATAACGTACCCGGACAAAGCGCAAGCCCAAATCCCCGTGTGACGCCCTGTATAAGGATATCAAACAAATTTCGTAAAGAGCCCAGAGGTAACACTCAAAGCTATTTCCAGCACCACACCCTGGAACTAAGACTCAAGGCAAAGGAAAAACCGAGCTTCTGACAAATACTACCATCCCCTTAAAAGGAAGATAGAACTCCAAAGCTTAGTAATTCCCCACTAGTCGCGAAAGCAACTAAACCCTTGCACTTAGTTACGAAGACCCGAAGGATAAAAAATAAAGAACCGAGAAAGTCACACGAGCCAGGATCAGTGAATGTATGGAATATAGGGAACCCAGTCTGAAAGCGAAAGCTATCATACTCCCCTAAATACCAATACAAACATGAAGTCCTGGCTCTACCCTTTTTTAATAAGTATTTTCGAGTACTCAAATAGTGGAGACAATTTCAAAAAAAACGGAGGAATCTGATTTGTGTTTTTAGCAGATTTAAAAAACTTTTTACGCACAAACAAAAAATAACGGGCAGTGAATTCACCGCCCGCTAATTTTATTTTCAGCTCAAGTTAGTTGCTGAGTGTGTTTTGAGAAGGCATTCCTCTAAAACCTTGACCATCTCCGAAGCCACCACGTCCTCCGGGACCTCCGCGTCCTCCAAAGACGTCATATCCTAGTATTCCGTCCAAATCTACTCCCAGTGAGTCTACCCAAGCCTCTAAATCGGCTCTGCGTTGTTCCATAGAGTTTCTCATCTCATCCATTTTGGTCTGGCGCTCTTCTGCACTTAGATCAAACCAGCCGGCTGTGTCCCCTGCTCTATTTTGTACAGGTTCCATCTCAGCAAGTTTGGCTAAGATCTGAGTTTTCTGATCTTCTGTTAATTTACCGTCTTGAACTGCCTGGGTAAGTTTTGCCTCAATTTCTGCGTGACGGGTTGCCTGCATTTCCTGCATGCGCGTACCTCGCTCGGCCTGAACTTCTTCCATGACTTTGTCCACTTCGGTTGTGTTTAGACCAAATTTATCTACAAGTTTCTGAACTATTGGGGGATACTTACCCTGATATTGAGCAAGCACCTTGCTGTTGGTGAGGAAGATGGCACCTCCTAAGGCTATTGCCACAGCAACACCACCTAAAATTAATGTATTTCTTTTTTTCATTCTTTTTTCTCCGAAATTAATTACTAAATGGAAATTTAACAGTTGTTGCTGAGGGTTTGCTGAGACTTGCGCGTATAATAAAAGTATGGAACCCGCTACACCCCAAAAAACAATATCAGAATCAGCCTCCAAAGTAACAGTATTCCTCCTTCTAATGTTCTACCCGGTAGGGCTTATCGTTATGTGGTTTTGGCCGAAGTGGAAATTATGGATAAAGATAGGTTTAACTTTAATACCTGTAATTTTTATCGGAGCGGGGTTAATCGTACTTGCTTCCCTGGATTCCACACTTGATGATAAGTTAAGACCTCTAAGAAATTGTATTGATGCCTGCAAGTCAGATACAGAAAATAAACTGTGTGTCCGCACTTGTGAAGAAAAGTTTATTGAAGATAACACTTTAGGCTACTAAATTAATTGTAAGGGGCGTCAAACTGTTTCCGCAATCCCCAGCGTTTCTTTTACAATATCAACGATTTGTTTCGGAGTAGATTCGCTTTTGATTAGATATTTCACTGCTCCCATATATAAACAGGACTGAGCATCTTTTACATCGGCAAGACTGGTAAGGACAACTACGGGAATGTATGAAGTTTTAGCGTCTGCCTTTAAGCGTAGAAGAACCTGGAAGCCGTCCAGTACCGGCATCATGATGTCCAAAAGGATAAGAGAAGGTCTTTCTTCATGCACTTTCTTCAAGCCCTCTTCTCCGTCCAGCGCTGAAATTACTTCAAATTTTTCAATTTCAAATGCCGTTCTATAAAGATTCTGAATTTCATGATCGTCTTCAATAATTAATATTTTGGTCATGTATTTATTATTACACGGGAATCTTTACGATGTATATATGTGGTTAAGTATAAAAAATAAACCACCTTTTTTGTTTATAAAAGGTGGTTTTTCGTGCTATGTGCTGTAAACCGGCTCATTAGCAACAGTACCCTCACTTTCTACTGGTCCCAAAAAACCGCACCCTTTTACGTAAACAACGCGCCATTGCAACGTAATCATATCCTCTCCTTTCACCATTAGTTTAATTGTAGGCTTGTTGCGGGTTGTTGTCTCGGGGTTTATGTCTACTATTCTAGCGTTACCCAACTCAACGATATTGTGGTATATTTATCCCCTGCTTGGTCGTATAAATCTGATACACCAGAATCGAGAAAGGGAGAAAATAAATGAAAGCGAAGAGTCTGTTTTCACTAATGCTTGCAGTCGTTTTGATTGGTATGGTAGTGTCGCCAGTTTTGGCGGACAAGCCTGTCGGATTTGATCCTGTCACCGGTGAAGAAACCGCCTGGTCGAACAGCACTTGCGCCAAAATACAGAGTGGCACCATTCTTGACTCAGCAGGTAATCCTATCGAGGTAGGTTTTGATGAATTCGGTTATAACTATCAGGCTCACCTTTTTGAAGGGACCTACGATTCCGTGGACCGCAAAATTGATGGTTTGTACGGTAGTCAGAGCGGGGATTTTGTCGACGACGCTTTATCTATGAAATGGTCCGATGATTGGCTATCAAACGTTGATTGTAATAACGACCAAAAACTGGATCGCGGCCTGGTAAATGGAGTCCCCTCGAGTATTAGTAGTGGTTGGTTAACAAACCACGTGAATGGGGATTATATTGACGCGAACGGTGTCGAACAGCACTATACCTCTTTCGTTAAGATAGGCTATTTCGGACCCGGCAATCCTCTTTGGGGATCTTACGCCATACTGGAAGAAGTTTACAACGATCCTGCGGGAGACTATCACGGGGTAACTATTTACTCGGATCCAGGTCTGGGGCATTTTATCACCAACTAGACACAACAATCTAGACGGTTGACCAAGCTTTAAACTCTGAGGAGACGCGGCCAAAAACCAACTCTCCTCATTTTTTTCATTTTATTTTCACTTTCGTGTGATAAAATGCCGCACCTAAGCCGATAGTGATAGAATATAAGTATGAAAAACAAATTAATAATGCTCCCGATCTTAGTACTCCTTATTTTATTAGGAGTTTATTTTTATCAGTCGACAAATAAACCGGTGACGGAAAACCAAGCTCCCGCTCCCATCGTTAACGAACAACCAATAGCCGATGATACAAATAAAGCCGGCATGAGTAACCCGGCCTCAGATAACTGCATTACGAAAGGCGGCACTCTTGAGATAATTACGGAATCTGACGGGAGTCAGTTCGGGTTGTGCAAATTTAAAGATTAGGAAGCACTGATTGCCAAAGGATTGGATTTAAGTAAAAGCGAAATAGTAATAAAAAATCACCTGGGCAAGTACATATCGGGATCGGTTAATCCTATTGATGAGATGGTGGGAGGCGGATACTTCTTCGCTGTTAAAGAAGGAGACATAGTTAAAGTTCTGGCTGACGGGAATGGCTCAATTTTGTGTAGTTCCTTTAAAGATTACCCGGACTACTCAAGTTACCTAATACCGGAGTGCTATGACGAGGTAGCGGGTAAGAATATTACCAGGTAGTAAACGTCCGAGCATCTCCAACACGCTTCTGCCGTTTTAAAACGAGCTTTCCAAGTTCGGTGGAGGTTTTTCACTTTATTTTCATTTTCGTATGTTAAAATATCAGGCTTTATAAATATTTCATTTAATCTTCATTTTCGAGTGGTAAAATCCCAAATTTTGAAAAAAGATTTGTTGAATGGAAGTGCCTAAAAACAAACAACCCACCTGTTCCTGGTGGGTTGTTATCTAACGTAAGTCGAATTTTATACTATCTATCCTTCTTTTTGCTTTGTTCAGGCATACCAGCTCTGGACTGAGCCACGTCATGTCTGACTTCTTTTTCTGCTGTGCTTACATACCACCCGTGATTATCTTCAGGTCTTCCTATTTCATCTTCTGAATCTTCATCCTCATCTTCATCTTCATCCGGAATTGTGGTTTCTTCAATCTTCACATTATCTAGTGCCGGTCCGAAGGAGCCAGCTGTTGTGCTAGTGAAGGTTAGTATCGTGTCCGTCGCAGTGGCCGTGAACGTGTATTTTTTTGGTAACCACCCCATAGCAGCAAGTGTGCTATCTGTTGAATCAAATGTGTAATCTTCTTCTAAACCACCTGTGGCCATGACAGTCATGGTTTTATCTACCGGTCCACCATCAGGGTTTCCAGCCATATCGAAAGTTACTTCATAAGTAGTTCCGATTACTGTAGTAAATGTCTGGCTGATCGAACCTGCTGCGGTACCGCTCATGTCGATACTTCTACTGCCTTCGAATGCGGGCCAATATGTACCGATGTAGTCAATGGATCCTGAAACAATGGTCCAGTTGTCAATATTGCCAGCACCAGAACTAAGTTCTGTGTAGGCACCTGGGTCTGTACCCGTTTCGAAGCTTCCGTTTTCACCTAGTGCGAAAACCGGAGTAACAAATAGGGATAGCATCAAAACTGTAACGAAAAGGGGAATAAATTTTTTCATAATATTTTCACCGCCGTTCTTGAAAAATTGATACGAGTCCTAATATATGATGAGTGCGGAAACAAAATCTAATGTCTAGCGATGTGTTTATTTAACGAAGCTTCTTAACCTTACCCTATGAGATGTATCTAGTCAAAGTCACCAGACGACGGATTACCCTGTTGTTACGCACAATGCTACCCGTCGGTTAATTGCTGTAGTGATGGGGATTACAGCCTCTGTATCTTATAGTACGGATTTAAAATTTTTTAATCACTTCGTGAGTTTTAGTTGGGATTTATTTAGTGACGTGTAGAAAACAAACAACCCACCTGTTCCTCGGTGGGTTGTCCTGTTGTTTAATGTCACTGTTTCATTCGATGTTTCCAACACTACCTTCTTCAGCATTTATCCATGTTCCGTGAGAGCCTCCGTGATATATCCAACCCCACCAGTTATAAGAAAAAATGCTGGTTTCTTCAAAATACTGGTCTACCCAAGAAACATAAGTACATACTGTGGTAACGATATTACATTCATAATCAATCGTTTCCACGTTTCCTTTTGTTTCCCACAAGGGGGTTTCTAGTAAATTACCTGTTATCGTTGCTCTATATCCTCCTTGAAAGGTGCCATCTTCATCGCCATCGAGAGTAGATATATCGCCTGCACCTGGGCTATTCATGTCTTTTTGGGCGTCAAACTGACCTTCGTACCTGGCTATAGCGCAGTATGTATTTTCACCATCGGTTGTTTTCCAAACCTGTATCTGTCTATTGTTATTGTCGTATGCCCAGTAACCGTGAAACCCAGAATCAATGTCATTCTTTATTTTCATTGTAATATTAATTACTGGTTTCCCGATTTTGTTAGTACACGCCGAGGCATTTACTTCTGAGCCCCAATCTAATGTGTACTCCCCTATTGCTACAAATGAGTAAGTTCGATCTGTAGCAGAGCTTCCAAAACCATCTTCAGGGTCAATAACATCTCCCACTTCTGGTAGTCCGAAGTTGTTTGGTGTCCAGTAACTAGCTGAACCGTCATAAACATAGGGGACGGTGCCTGTAGATGCGAAATAGAGGCCTATATTCCAATCTTTTTCGACGTGAACTGGAGTTAGGGGCTCGAATGTGTTTACTCCTATATACTCAGGTGTTATTTCGTCGCTTACCCAGATTACAGAGGATACATCATCCACAACTACGAAACGAAACGCGTTAACATTAGACGCCCAGTAACTAAAGGATACCAAGTCTCCCGAAAAGTCTGCTGGATTATTAGTGTCAATAATGGTGAAGTTACTATACGTGTCTATGTTAGGTCTTGCGTTGGAGTCATTTCCAACTGTTAAATCTGCCGCAAAAACCGGCATCACAAAAGCAAAAAACAATGCTAGGGAAAAAATGCTCTTTAATATCTTGTTCATTCTTTTCACCTCCCAATCCAAGAAATAAATAAAAAAAATCCGCATAAAAGCGGAATTGTCACAACTGACTAAACTTCATGATTATTTTTAATCACTAATGTTATAGTATTTTAAAAATTTATTAAAGTAAATTAATGAAACCTTACTTTAATCTCAATACTGTCATGCAAACCCTCTAAATCCGAAGGATTATCCCTTTGAAGAGACAGCAAACCGTCATTTGTAGGGGGCACCGAAAAGTTTATAACTGCCTCAAATTCTACGTAATCTTCCGTCATCCACTCACCCTTTGCCGTAGCGTACCCGTCAACAAAATCCTCCCCGACGCCGTAATATAAAGTAAGCGGGAAAGTCCCCTCAAAGAACCAGGATCCCCTTGCCCTGCCCTTCACTATTAAAGGACTACTGACCACATCATTAGGTTTTGGATAATCTACGATCATTTCGGGGGTTTCTACGGGAGTTTGAACGATGCGGTTAGGTATATTTACCGGCGGATTTTTAATTTTAAAAGTCACTATCAACCCGGCAGACGTTACTATTGTAAGTATTATTAGGAGGGCAAACGGTCTTTTATTCATAATAAAATTGTAGCACTAGGAAAGAAAGATGGTAGCCGGTGATTTGCAAATTAACCCCACACTATTGCCTTTTGTTTAATATATCCAGGGCGCGTCCTCGGATTTAGGAAAGAAATCGTCGTGCAACTTTTTTGGCTCGACTGCGAAAAGCATTTTGTAAGTAGCTAATGCAGTTTCAAGCTGTTGCCAGTAGTCTTCGTAGGGTTGTTCCCAAAAAACTGCTCCCTGCTCTTTTTTCTTTTCCATCCACCTGCACGCCCAAGCCGACGCAACTTTTTCTGATTCGATAATAGCGGGAGCATACTTATCTATCATGTCAGATAAAGGTTTTAAAAACCCCATGGAATTTTCACGTATGTTTTTTTCTAAATCGCTTCTTTTGATATGGAGCAGGGAAACTAAATTTGTCGCTACTCTGGCATTGATATCAAAACGTTCCGGTTCGGTAGCAAGATGTTTGAGGTGTCCTATCTCATGTAAAACGAGAGGCACGTCCAGTCTCTCACGCGAGTACGTTCTATCGGCATACTTTACAAAGTCAGGGACGTAGATATTTTTTGTTTTTGCCGAAAGCCCAAGAGTAGTAAAACGGGGATGAGCACACAGCAAGATTTTCGACCCCGATTCTAATTCTTCAGTTAAATCCACGGTAACACCGCCCTCCCCCATCACGTACATGTGTTTAACTTGATAAAAATCGTAAAAACCTAATTCAGTAGTTTCTGTGTCACACTCGTAAATAATTTTATTTGATGCAAAATCCAGCAGCTTTCCATCATCATATAAAATTATGACAGCGTATTGTTAGATTATCAATATTTGGGATATTACTTATAAGTATGTTGGTTCCATGTTCATTGAACCGATTTCCAAAACTTTACCTGACGGTAAAAGTACGTAATATTACTTTATTTCGGTTGTCCGGAATGTTGATTCTTCGTAATCGCGGTGAGATTATACCCATTCCTCAGTCTTTGCGTAGTAAAACTCTATCGTCTGCTTCTCTTTACCACTGTCAGACATAAGCTAAACTTTTTTTCGGTTCTTAATATTTTCTATTACTAAGTATATTAACGGTAAAATTCCAACGGAATTCACCACTAAAAGCGCTACAAACCAGTATTTTTGGCTATTACGGGAGCTTTTCCATAACGCGAGTCCTCTCAGAACCAAGTCCCACAAAATAAGCGGGTAAAATATGTAAGGATTTTGAGTGATTGCTTCTAATGGTTGCATAGTTAAGTTAGCTTAAAAATAAAGTAAAAATAAATAATGCGAAATAGATTAATCCCCACGCCACGGTCCACCCGATAAGAGTAAACGCCTCTTTATATTTTTTATCCCAAAACAAGACACCTGCACGTCCCAATATCATGACCGCAGAAATAACGGCGGATATTACAAAAAGGAGGAGCATTACGATGGGAGCATAAAATTCCGACACGGGCTTACTAAAAGTGGGAGTTACAAAGTTAAAAAAGAACGAAATTAAAATTAAATACACTACAAATCCGGAAGCCTGCAAAAAAGCCAAAAATGGAATGGAAAACTTTCTAATCATAAGTTTATTATACTCTTTCCGGCAGTTTTCATTGTAAAATCCGTTAATTTATACGTTACGAATGTGTAATTCTTGTCTACAGGCTATAGGTAAAATTTTTATCTGCCCGCGGGTAAACTTTCGCACGCTTCTCCGTCCTTATCACCGTCTAATCTGTTGACGTCATTTCCCAGGCCGCCGACTTTTATATAAAAGTTTTGCGCCTCAGATTTAGTAGTAAAATCGTCGCAGTTGTAGTCGTTCGAAGCTTTACCTTTTGTAGAGTCGGTTGTTGTGTTACCGAAAACATCGAATAGAACGTTTCCTGATTCATCTCTTGTAACCTCACTATAAAAAGTACAGCGACCACGGCCAATAAAAATATTATTACACCGAGCCTTACTTTTTTATTCCCGCGGATATTTTTTTTGGGTTTTTCAATTTTCGCCGCACTGACCGTATCTTCCGTAGCTGTGTTTGAAATATTATTTTCTTCCATGTCTTGAGTATACTATTATTTGTATAGCGCTCAAGTTATATTCTCGGTGTCCTCACACATATTTGGCTTCCCTAATTTTAGATTTGACACCCCAACCTACGTGGGTATAATGGGTACAATTTCCCAAATGCATTCAAATCTAAGTGCATACCTAAAGCCAAAAATGGAGGCGATATGAGCGGTTATTTTCTCTACGTCACGTGGTTAATTTTCACCGGTTTGGTGCTGGAGTTACTACTTTTGAGCAGTGTTATGTTGCCGAGTGTGGCCGCATCTGCAGCCTTTTTTCTTTCAGAACACCTAAAATCCGCACCTCTTGTTCCGGAATTGACTGACGAGGAGTGGGAGTATTTGTTGTGGGAATATGAGAAAGAAAAATTCCCGTCCGGGAAAAAAAGTACCTCTATGGATAAGCCGGAGCGCGGGAAACCGCCGGAAGAAAAACGTAAAGAAAAAGAGTTCGAACCGATCGATACAGATTCGTTGTCTTTTTTACATTAAAAAGGACGGTTCGGAAATACAAACCGGAGAATTTTTGCAAAAATTTTCTTCGGTTTACTTTTTGGAGGAATGTGAAAATATTTCATTTTGTTTTCACATTACTGTGCTAAATACCGAGCTTTACTAATCTTTGTACCTATAGTATTATCCTGGCAATCAGGATAGCCAATAAAAAGGAGACGAAATGGACTTTCGAGATAGACTGATAGCTTTGACGGACGTCGAGACAACAGGTCTGGACGCAAGCGTTTACGAAATAATCGAAGTCGGACTTGTGGTATTCGACCAGAGAACCTTCGAAATAAAGAATACGCTTGATATTAAAGTGATGCCACAACATCCGGAGGTTTTTTCTCCGATGGCCATGGAAATAAACGGCTACACCAAGAAAGCCTGGAAAAAATCGTTTCCGCTGGATTACGTGATGCGGCTTTACAGCGAAAAGACTGTAGACGCGATGTTCTGCTCCCATAACGTCACATTTGACTGGTCTTTCATTGAAGCAGCCTTTAAAAAGACCGAAGTGGTAAATTATATGGATTACCACCGTATCGATCTTCTTACGCTAGCCTGGAGCAAACTGCGGAACACAGGACTGGAAAGACTGAAGATGGCTGCAGTAGCCTTGCATCTGGGAATACCCGAAGAACCCCAACCCCACCGCGCTTTTACCGGGGTCATGACCGAGTACGAGATTTTCAAGAAACTGTTAACAGATTATTAACAGCACTAAAACTCCGATTTTTAACAAAAAGTCGGAGTTTCTCTTTTAAGCTATATCACGCTAACCTTGATATTACTTTCCAAAGATAATATTATTTATTAATGTTTAAGTCCCGCCGTGCCGGCACTTTTTTCTCACTTCTTTTTCTTTTAATAATAATCATTTTAATAACCGTCGATTTAACAAAACCTTTTTTGTGTTTTAATGAAAAAAAGCAGAACCCACAAGAAACGTTCGAGAAAAACCTGGAAAGATCTCTAATACTATATGGAAATTGGTTTATAAAAAATCAAACCGACGCCGGAGATTTTAATTATGAGCTAAATGTAGATACCGGAGAAAAGATACCCAATTACAACATCGTAAGACAGGCCGGCAGTTTTTATTCCCTAACCCATGCGTATAAATACACTAAAAACGACAACTACAAGAAAGGCATTGAAAAAGGAATAATTTTTTTTGAAAATCTTATTGAAGAAGTAGAGGGGAACGTTCCTATGTCACGAATTAAACACGAAGGAACCATTCAATCTAATACGGTAGCTGTATACCTTTTAGCTCTTATTGAATATATAGAGACGGATAATACTGATAAAGATAAATATTTGGAAACATCAACCAAGTTGGCAAACTATCTTTTATACACCCAACGGAATGATGGAAGTTTTTTGCAAAGACTAGATCCCGCGGAAGAGTCTGACTACAATAATGGCGAATCTTTTTACGCTCTTATTAGAATGTACAAATTGAGCGGCGATAAAAGATACCTGACGGGTGCTACAAAGGCTGCTGATTACATAATATTAAAGTACTCCGCCGAACCTTTTAACTACTCTGTATTCGCGTGGGCGATGCAAGGGATGGCGCATCTTTATAGCGTTGAACATGACAGTAAATATTGGGATTTTATGAAGTCTTACACAGACTCTTATTTTAAACGCGGTGGAAATACGGCAAATTTGTATTTTAGAGGTTACAAAGTTCCTCCTCCGAAAGGTAACTTGGGTGTGTACTTAGAAGGTTTGGCTCATGTTGCTTGGACCGCAAAAGAAACCGACCCCTATTACTATTCAGAAGTGTCACTTTTTATCAAAAAATCCTTGGAATATTTAATGTCGCTCCAGATTAACGGTCCAGCTTCTGAAAGAAAATCAGCAATACCTTGGATTTCGGGAGGAATCTGCTATGACTATCGGTGCAAAACGCAGCGTATCGATATTACTCACCATAATTTGTCGGCAATCTATTTTTATTTAACATACGTAAAATGAAAATCTTTTGCCAACGAAACTTAATAAACTTTCCATGTCATAAAATGTAAAGGTAAGTTCGCGTAAAATATTAGTAAGAGCCAAAAATTAATAAGATAAATAGCCGCGGAACAACTTAAAGGTTAGCCAGTTTTTCAGTATTCTTTTCCTGGATTTGTATCATATTTTTCATGCTTTGGATTTTTTGTTGGATTTGGTCCAAAAGCGTTTGCTTTATTGCCGCAAACTCTTCGCGGTTGATTAATCTAACTCTTCTCACCTTACTGTCGTAGTTTATTTCGCTGTGCTCAAAAATAATGTAGTGTTCGGGGTCGAGTTTTAATAAAGAGGCCTCGGCGGGCAGGTGACGTACAAGTCTGTCGTATTCCGCGTCTCCGCTTAAATTTTCTTCTAGACTAAATATCTTATCGATAAATTTTTTGACACTTGTCATGGCTCCTTCGTTTTCGCCGGGCGTTAGGTTTTCGTAATAGTACCCCGCTTCCCAAACCCTTTTGTGGGTAATTACCTCCACTGCAAGAAGTCTCCATAAGCACGTTGGGTACGGGTGATATTATTTTGCGGGATTTATATGACTTGCAGTTTGTCCGTAAGGAATATTAATTGGTTTAGAGCGGTTCACAACTTTTTTAAAAAGCTCGATTGAGAAAAATACCGAAATTGAAAAGCCAAACGCTACCAACCAATAATTAACAGTTAACGCACTGAGGACGAAAAACTGTCTTGAAGCGGCTGTAGAAAAGGGTAGAAATTGAAGCGCTAACCCGGCAAAGACAGCCATTATCAAGTATTTATTATTAAATAAGTGGTTTTTCCAAAAGGGTTTTTTCGGGTCTTTTACCGCAAAGACATAGACTAGGGAGTTTAATCCGATGGTGATAAATGTGACCGAACGGGCCAGAATTACATCTCCCGTGGAGTTATAGATATATATGAATGAAGATAAGGCGATAAGTCCTACAAGAAAGCTTACAAAAGCAATCAAAAATACCATTTTCTTGTTAACAAGAAGTTCCTTGGAAGAACGGGGAGCTTCATACATAATATCTTTTCTTTTAGGATCTACTGTTAGGGCAAGATTTGGAAACCCGTCTGATACTAGGTTAATCCAAAGTATTTGAACGGCAGTCAGAGGCAAAGGAAGTCCCAAAATTATCGTGGAAAAATTTGAGTCGAGTAAAACCAAATCGGCAGATTCCTTCGCAACGTCAGAAGATTCTCCTACTACTACCCCGATGTCAGATTTATGTAAAGCCGGGGCGTCGTTTACCCCGTCTCCTATCATGGCTACAACCTCGCCGTTATTTTTCAGCGCTTCTACGATTAAAAGTTTTTGATCGGGGGTTGTTCTGGCAAAAAGACGTATATTTTTTACATGGCGGGTGAGTTCTTCGGCGGAAAGTACGGCAAGCTGATCCCCGGTCATTATCTCATCTTTAGAAACCGAGATTTCCAGTTCCGAAAGTACAAACTCGGAAGTATTGGCATAATCTCCCGTTATAACAACTACCCTGATACCTGCAATTCTGGCTTGCTCCAGGACGTCTTTTACTCCCATTCTCACCGGATCCGAAAAAACCAAAAGACCTACCCAGGTTAAATCACTTTTGGCATCGTCGTTATCTAAAACCTGTTTATCAATGTTTACTTCTTTTCTAGCAAAACCTACTACCCTTTTTCCCTGCTTTGTCAGTTTATCTATGGATGAATGGATTTCTGATTTTTCATCTTTCGTCAAAGTTGTTCCTTGGAGAAGTATTTCAGGGGCGCCGTTCACAAAAATCATATTTTTGTCGTCAGTCCACTTACTTAGACATATGAAAAAGCGTTCTTTGGATGAAAAAGGAATGCTGTCAATTCTCGGAAGGCCCGGTGACGGATCCCCCATTATTTGTTTACCCCACTCATAGGCCGAAATAACAATAGGATCGTCCAGGTCGTTTGCAAGTAGTGTCTGAACAGCTAATTCTTTTTCGTTTCCGATAAAATCGACTACTTCCATTTGTCCCTGTGTTAATGTTCCTGTTTTATCAACGCATATTACGGTTACTCCGCCTAAAGTTTCGGCAGCCGCCAGTTTTCTCACAAGCCCTTTACGTTTCAAGATCTTTTGCATCCCTACTGCAAGAACAACTGTCAAAGAAACCAAAAGACCTTCGGGAATACTTGAGACAGCTAAAGCAACCGAAGTGGTAAATATTTCAACTAAACTGAATTTGTGTATAAGACCTACGACAAATACAACTGTAACTAACACTCCTATTACAATCAGCAGTTGTTTACTGAATGACTTCAATTGTCTTTGAAGAGGGGTTACTTCCTTTTCCTCCTGAATTTCCTGCGCGATCTTTCCCATCTTTGTTGTTGTACCTGTAGCCTCAACCTGCATAACTGCCTGTCCTGAAACGACCGTGGTTCCCATATAAAGCTCGTCGTCTTTAACTTTTTCCACCGCGGCACTTTCGCCGGTTAATATAGATTCATTAAGGTGTAAACGGTTCGAGGATAATATTTTGCCGTCGGCGGGTATTTTGTCTCCCTGGCCAAGTATTACGATGTCGCCCGGTACTATCTGACTGGTATCAATTAAAACCCTATTACCGTCTCTTATAACCGTTGCTTCATCCGAAATGAATTTTTTTAAAGCGGCCAAAGCATTGGATGTTCGGTACTCCTGTATAAACCCGAGCGTTGTATTGATTGCCACGGCCAGAAGTATTATAAAAGCGTTTGCGTATTCTCCGATAAAAAAAGTTACGACTGCGGATGCGAGCAAAACGTATACCAGCGGGCTTTTTAATTGTGAAGAGAATAAATAAAATTTGCTGGGCGGCGCTTTTTCAGGAAGTATGTTAAGGCCGTATTGTTCTTGCCGCTCAACTATTTCGGTGCTTGTTAGTCCTTTTTCTTCTGTTAAAAACGGATATTTGACCATAGTTTCGTACTTTTAAAGTATATCAATTATTTAAATAGCGGGGAATAAATTCAAGGCTCGCGTAGAGGTGGGTCTAAAATTATGCGGTATCTAGAAAATATTTTTAATAGCGTCCAATTTTTTTTCAAGAAACCCCCTCGTATCGCCGGTTTTATAGGAATGACCAAAACAAATACTGTTACACCTGAGAAAACACTTCATAGTAGATTTGCACTGAAAGTCTGCTGAAATACCTAGACAGCCCTCAACGACACCACCCTCCGGTAACGTACAGTTCAAATCCTGAAGACCGCCTTGTAATCCTGAACTTTGTTCGGATTCACAATAATCCTTACAGGTTTTGTTAAATTTGGTATTAGTATATTTTTCAGGAAACAATACAACAGCTATCACTACCAATAATGTTATAAGTATTATCTTCTTTGTGCTCATACGTTAATACTAGCAGATTTCCACGCTTTCCACGACACCTCAGCCTCTTTTTTAGTTACAACCCTAATGGCAATTCCCATCTGTATCATCACGTAATCTCCGACCTTTAACATCATTCCGCCAGCCAGAGCCTGTCTTGTTTCAGTAGGATACTCAACAATTAGTTTTTCACCTTGGATCTTTTTTACTATGCCCGGTATTGCTAAACACATCTATCTGATATTATACATAATATGGATGCTGCCAATACTACTGCTCAATCTCCTGAAAAAAAGAAACTTGTTGTGGGTTGGTTTTCTTTTACATGCAGTGAAGACAGTACAATATTATTTACCGAGCTTTTGAACGATCACTTCAACGAATGGAAAACTCTTGTTGAGTTTAGACACTTAAAAGCTTTAAAAACGAACAATTCCATTAACGATCTCGATGTTGCATTTATCGAGGGGGCGATTTCTTCCGAAAAACAGGCAGCGGAAGTTACCAAAATCCGCAATAACTCAAAGTATGTGGTGGCAATCGGCGCGTGCGCCTGCAACGGACTCCCTTCCGCAAGTAGAAATATGTTCGTTCCCGAGAATGTAAGTTTTAAAACCAAATGGTATTTGGAAAACTTTGATTACGCGGCGAAAGTTAAAAAACTCGAAGATGTGATTAAGGTAGATGATAAAGTAGAAGGCTGCCCGATGAATGCCGAGGCCTTCAAAACCGCGCTTTGGAAATATTTAAAATTATTTAGGATAGTCGAAAATGCATAGTGGAAATATAACAATTGAAAATATAACAAAAGTTGAAGGGACAGCCGGAATTGACGTTACCATTGAGAACGACAGAGTAACCTCTCTTAAATTTATTATTAAAGACTACCGTAGATTTTATACTGAGGCTGTGCTCGGAAAGCCGTTTATCGCGTCCCCGTCCTTTTTGTCGAGAATTTGTGGTACCTGTTCGGTCGCCCATCTATTTGCGTCCCTCGAAGCTATTGAAAAGTCGCAGGATATTAAACTGACCGAGCAAACGCGGTTGTTACGAAGACTGGCTTACGACGGGCTGATGATACGCGACCATGCTTTGCACCTTTACTTTTTTGTTTTGCCCGATGTTTTGGGCATTGATTCGATTTTGGATATCCCCGACACTCACGATGACCCCGGGCACATACTGCTTCACGACTCGTTTGATATAAAAAAGCTCGGGACCGACATAACCGACGTAATAATAGGAGCTGCAATTCACGCTCCGTATCCGACGGTCGGAGGTTTTCTAAGAACCCCCGATCCGGCTAAATTTCCGGCGTTAATAGAA
>Ga0075587_115_pt1 | contig 16392 bp, 18 predicted proteins | sample RifGroC1_FD_68197 | JGI IMG/M metagenome (GOLD analysis project Ga0075587, IMG submission 68197) | candidate division WWE3 bacterium GW2011_GWC1_42_102
TTATCCAATCCAATAACTTCTTGATATAACGCCAACGACCAAGTATAATCCCTTTCGAGGTAATTAATATGCCTAAAACAAAGAGAACATGGCAGCCAAAAAAAGTAAAAAGAGTCCGCAAACACGGATTTAGAAACAGAACTTCCACCAAGAACGGTAACAACGTCCTTAAAAGAAGAAGGCTCAGAGGAAGAAAAAGGCTTGCAGTCGCATATAACGGCAAGTAACTCTAAATGCTGAAAAAAGAGAACCGTCTTTCCACACCCTTTGAATTCAAGATAACCAAGAAATACGGCCAAAAAATCGAAGGTGAGTCCTTCGTTGCTTATATGCTCAAACCCGAAAACTACTCAGGACAACCGAAAATAGGATTTGTGGTATCAACCGGATTCAGCAAGAATGCCACCGACAGAAACAGAATAAAAAGGCTATTCCGCGAAACCGTAAGGAAGAATTTAGCCCTGATACCGCCAGACCGCTGGGTTTCTATATACCCCAAGCACTCCTCGGCGGGAAAAACGTATGAAGAAATTGATACTGACTTTAATAAAAATATACAAAAAAACGCTTAGTCCGGGCAATTTCGGTATAAATACCTGTAGATTCACACCCAGCTGCGCCGATTACACCTACGAAGCCGTGGAAAAGTACGGAGCCGTAAAAGGCACTTTCCTGGGAGTAAAAAGATTGGTAAGATGTAATCCGTTTTCAAAAGGAGGTTACGATCCTGTAAAATAAACGATTATGGTTGAAATCTGGCAAAATATAATTTTAAATCCGATTTTCAATGTTCTTATAATCATCTACTCTTTTGTGGGAAGCCTCGGAGCGGCAATTATTCTTTTTACTCTAATAATAAAAGCCGTAATGATCCCCGTTACCCTTCCCTCTATTAAGATGAGCCAAAAACAGCGTGACATTCAGCCGGAAATCCAAAAAATAAAAGAAAAATATAAACACGATCAGAAAAAGATGGCTGCGATGCAAATGGAACTGATGAAAAAGCACGGAATTAACCCGGCTTCGGGGTGTATTACCACAATTATTACACTTGTTCTTATGATTGCCGTCTACAGATCCGTAATAATTATGACTAGCGGCACAAGTATAAACGATCTTAATAAACAAATTTATGTTGAGTACTTCCGTTTGAAAGAGGATAACCCCGTCGATACAATGTTCTTGAATCTGGACTTATCCAGGGGAGTTTATGACACAAATAAAAACGACGGGAAAGATGATGGGTTCCAAATCGGAGCATTGATTATTACCATCTTGTCTGTGGTCTCCCAATTCCTGGCAACAAAAATGATGATGCCTTACTCCAAAATGAGCGATAAACTTGTAAAGAAAACCCCGGGCAAAACCGACGATATGATGCAATCCATGCAGAAACAAAATTTATACGTGATGCCATTGATGTTTTTTGTCTTTGGGTTGACCTTGCCTTCAGGTGTTATGATATACATAGTTGTTTCAACCCTCTTTCAAATTGCCCAGACGTACTTCTCCAGTGGATGGGGCGGTCTTGATTCGTGGGTTAAAAAATTAGCAGTATCTTTAGGAACAAAAAAATGAACATTATAGAAGTAATAAAAAATACCTTGGACAATATTTTCGGATTTATGAAAATAAATCCCAACTATGAAATTAACGGTAAGGACGACGGAGTTTTTGAAGTAAAAATCCAAGGTAACAACCTGAATTTTTTGATCGGTCACCAAGGCCAGTCTTTGGATGCTCTACAAAGCATTCTTCACCTTACTATTCTCAGACAGGCCGGAGAGCAGGTTACGGTCCTGATAGACATAAACGGATACAAAGACCAGCGCGCTGAAAAAATACAAAACATGGCAAAAAGCTATATCGACAGAGTCCGCTTCTTTCAAAAAGACGTTGAACTTCCTCCTATGGACCCATGGGAAAGAAGACAAATCCACATGTTTGTCGCCGAATACGATGACGTCGTTTCGGAAAGCGTCGGTGAAGGACGTGAACGAAGGGTTACATTAAAACCCAAAAGATAAAAATGAAATTCTCTTGCCTACAGGAAAACTTAAATAAAGGCCTTCAAATCATAACGAGAGCTGTTCCTGCGAAAGGTTCTTTACCCATCCTATCCAACGTACTCATCTCAACCGAGAACGGACGTTTAAAACTCGCCGCTACAAATCTTGAAACGGCAATTACCACTTACGTTAACGCTTCAATTGATAAAGAAGGCGCCATCACCGTACCGGCAAAAGTATTGAAAGAGCTGGTCGCCAATCTTCACCCCTCAACAATTGAGATTAAAGTAGATAACGACATACTTCATTTGAAATCCGACAACACAAAATCAAAATTAAACGGAACCGACGCAAAAGACTACCCCGAACTTCCCAACATTTCAAAAAACGAAACTTCCTTAGAACTTGACCCGGCAGTTTTTGCGCAAGCGGTATCGATGGTCACATTCGCTTCATCTATGGACGAAAGCAGGCCGATTTTCACGGGCGTTTATGTTACATATGAAAAAGGAATTATGAATTTCGCAGCCACTGATGGTTTCAGGCTTTCTGAGAAGTCTATTAACGTTGGAAAATCCGATGCGAAAAAGTTTACTGCATTAATTCCGGCAAAAACATTGGCAGAAGTCAGTAAAGTATTCGCGTCATCCGCAACACCTTTGAAAATGGTTCTGAGCGAAAATGAAAATCTCGCGCTCTTCTCTTCCGAAGATACAACTATTGCGACAAGAATTATTGACGGACAATACCCGGACTATAAAAAAATAATTCCTTCAATTGCCACCGTAAAAGCAGTTTTTAATTCGGGAGAATTTTTAGAAGCAGTGAGATTAACTACGGTTTTTGTAAAGGAGGGAACGAATAACACTATTAAGTTACGCGTAGATCCGGAAGGATTAATAAAAATTTCTTCTTTGAATAACGAGACCGGAACCCACGAAAGTGAAATTCCCGCCGAAACCGAGGGGGAAATGTTAGAAATTGCCTTCAGCTCGAAGTATCTTCTTGATTTTCTAAATAACATAAAAGGCGAAAAGATACATATGGAAGCAAGTTCCAACAGCACTGCGTGTATTTTCAAAACAGACGCTACGGAAGATTTCTTGCATATTATTATGCCGATTCAGTTATAGAAATCCCGGACTTAAAATTAGGGGTTATTCCATTGGGGCAGCAGAACCGAACTGTGACGGAGTGTTCCCAAGATTAATTGTCCCCTGATCTTTAGAAAGCGACTCCACAGATCTCAATATATCTTCGGATGAAGGTTCCTTCGGGGGCGCAGATTGCTCTACCCTGTTTTCCTGAGGTTTATTCTCCACCGGGCTTTGTAACGAGGTAGCGGTGTCCGTAATAGTGGAGGTGTCCTGTTTAGGAGTCTGCCCGATCGGCTCATATGGTTTTTGTATAGGGGGTATCGCCGGTGTCGTGCTGGGGCTATTAGAACCCAACGGTTTTATCAACCCCTGTTCCCGAAGCTTTAGCAGTTCTTCCGGATTTGTAGTAATAAGTTTGTGTTCAGCTTCAGATGCCATTACTTTTATTGCCACGTGATTAGCACCGGCGAAGAACAGTCCTTCCCCAACTGCAGCGGCAAGTAACAATCTTTTTTCACCTTCCGACAAATAGAATGTCTCCGCAACTTTATCAATTCCTGCGGGGTGCTGTTTCAAAAGAATTTGAATAGACGAGTTTGTAACAATTGCCTTTCCATATTCCGAAGATAAAAAGTCGTCGACATCCTGAGAAATTGTTGTGAGCCCCAAATAATATTTTCTGGCTCTTTTCGCTATACTGTAGATAAATCTAGCGCTGTCCTCGTTTTGTAACAAGTACCAAGCCTCCTCCACGATTAGAATTCTTTTCTTCAAATCGCGTCTTATTCTGGTCCAAACGAAATCAAGAATTAAGTAAAAGGCAATTGGTCTTAAGGCCTCTTCAAGATTTTTCGTAGAAAAAACCGTCATTTTACTATCGAGATTTATGTTTGACTGGGAATCGAAAATACCGGTCATCGACCCTTTAATAAATCTCTCAAGTCTCTCTGCCATTCCTTTAGCTTCGGGTTCGGAAGCTCCCATTAAAACTTTGTAAAGATCTTCCATAACCGGAGGCTCGATACCTGACTGAGTGTCCGGATCAGTAGTAATACCTTTGATTCTGTATGTTTCGATTAACGCCCTGTCTAAAATTGCCTCTTCGGATGCAGTTAAACCCCCGAGCATTAATTTAAGTAAAGTTATTAGACCAATTAATTTTTGACCGAGTTCGTTTTCTCCTTCAACCGCTACGCCTGATAAATCGAACGGATTTATTTTATGTGAGGAGTTAGCTGAGAAGTCTATATAGTTACCACCCACTGCTTCGCACAACGTTCTGTACTCTTCTTCAGGATCGATGATCATAACTTCTGCACCGAATACTAATAATCTTAAAGCTTCAAGTTTTACGAAGTAAGATTTTCCTGAACCTGATTTTGCAAAGACAACCGAGTTGGCGTTTTCAAGCGAGAATCTGTCAAATATAACAAGCGATCCGTTGTGCCTGTTAATCCCGTACATAATTCCTTCTTCCATTGTCAGGTCTGAGGAAGTAAACGGGAAAGTAGTGGCAAGACTTGTTGTATCCATATTCCTCGTGATTAACATTTTGTCTAATCCGGTTGGGATTGAGGATTGGAAGGCGTCCTCCATTTGGAGCGAAGCAACTTTTGAAATGAGTAGTAATGCTCCCAAAGTACTTTCTAATTTCGAAGTTATTGATTCAAGCTCTTCGGGTGTTTCGGCAGACATAGTGATGTAGAAAGAAAACTGGAAATATTTTTCTACACCTTTAACAAGTTGCTCCTGGAGAGTTTTTGCATCTTCAAGTGCCGCCGAAACAACAGGGTCAATTATTTTACCCTTCTCCACATTGGTCATAGGAGCAATTATATCCCTTACATTCAACATCCCTTCAGCCAATACCTGTGCGGGAGTTTTTTCTCCCTTCTTACCCTGCTGCTGCTTCTTGGGCTGTGGTTTGTTTGCTCCTATTGTAAAAAGATTTAGTCCCATATTATTCCTCTATGATGGCGGGATTTACAATCGCCGTCGTGTAATCATCTATTCCGGTTCTAATCCTCTGCCCATGATTTGTAGTGGGGTTATAGATATCAAAATACAACTCCACTAAATCCTGTGTCATGAGCTGCTTGGTTTTTATTCCCAGCCTGTTAAATTCTTTTATTATGTGGTCTATTTTCGGTGCGAGTTCAATCCTTCCGTCATTTAAAACTTTGTCGACATTAAATGACGCTCTTTTATTGTGCTGGCCGGTCAGTTTCATAACCCAGTCAAAAGGGCCGGAACCCGGCTGAGAAAGTTCAGCTACACTTGTAGGTATCACCACATAAAATCTTTTATCCAAAACATCGTTTTTCTTGATAACATCCTGTACAAATTTCCTGTAGGCCTGTGCCTGGTGCTTAAGTAAGGGGTCGTTGAGACGGGTCTCCACTCTGTATACTTTCGATTATTGCGTCCTGCTCAATTTCAGAAAGTAAGTCAAAATTAACTGCAGTTGTTTGTAGAACAGCACAGACAGCTCCGTTTTTCAAAAGAACAAGATTATCTTTTACGTCATAAATGTCCAAATGATCTTGAGTTGTAGGTGACGTTTGAGCAGCCATATTATTTACCGGATATTACAAATGGAGGTACTACCTCTCCTTTCAATTCTACAGAAATTTTCTCAAAGGACAATTTGATTTCATCAGCAGGCTTTACCTCTATCGAGTATTTGCCGTTGCTTAGGGCTGACAATAGCTCGAATCTTCCGAGACTATCGGTTTTTAGTGCGCGCACCGGTTCTTCCCGGTCATTCTTCACTATCAACAAAACATCGGTCAATACTTTACCGTCGCCACCCTTGACCACACCGTGCAAAGTATTGGGTTCTACGTTACCGAGCGGATAGCTGTCCACATTTAAGCTCGAGCTCTCGGAGATACCTCCGGATGCGGGTGCTTTTAAACTCCGGATACCCTGACTAAGCACCTTATAATTTTCCTCAACAGTCTGCTGTTTAGTTTCCAGATCCTTGAGTAATCTTGTCTGGGTTTCAGAGGCCGCCCCAGGAGCATGCGTGGTCTGTATATTCTTTTTAAGCCTTGTTATTTCGTCGGTGAGCTCGCCACTTTGGGTCTTAAGCTTTTCCACCACATCTTTCGCCTCGTCGTGAACTTCCTGAGCTTCCTGTTCTTTCTTCTGAACTACCGGTACAGGTATAACGCTGGGTTTAGAGGATTTAATACCTTCTTCATCTTTGATTTTCCTTAACAAAGATTGAAGTTTTAACGCCTTATCATTTATACTCTCCTCTACCGATATCTCCTCTGTAGTACGGAGAACCCTCTCACCTCTTATAGGTAATATTAGTTCTCCTTGGGACGGAAGTAGATTAATAAATCTTCTACCTGAATGCATATCGGGAGTCATAGGACTTAATGAAACTGATCCGGACAAGGCGCCTTGGGATGCCGTAGCGGTCATTTCTCCTGAAGTTCTCCTCGCCCTCACCTCGTCACGTGCTTTTTGAGCTTCTTTTGCTCTGAATAGATGGAACAGACCCGCGTCTTTTCGTTTTTGAAGTACGCTTTGATCTTTAATCTCCTCTTTTCCGACCGGAACAGCACCTACCTGAGGCGTTTCAACCAAAATTCCCTCTTCCTGTGCGGGTTGTAGGCCAACAACTGCCGGGGTAGTAAGCTCGGCAACACTAACCGATGCGGGTTGAACACCCACGGCTTGTGCGCCGTATGAAGAACGTGAAAAGGCCGTTGCCCCGGTACTGCTTTTTTTCTTATACGCAGGAAAAGCATCCCTAACTTTTTGGGCGTACTCTTTTTCCGGAATATCGAGAGGGTCCACTTCCTCAACATCAGTTTGATACCTAAGGTACTCCTCGAGTTTTCTTCTACTGGAGGTAGGAGCGAGAGTAATAAGTTCCTGTTTCAGAGTAGCAAGATCATCGTACATAAACGCCGAAGGTATCGTGGGTTCCTTTTTCCAAATACGCTGAGTCGGCATATTCATTGCCCTGAAGAAATTTACAATCCACTCATCCATCCCTCTCTCCTGAACAGGAATAAAAGCAAAACCTATACCCATGAAGGCGATGAAGAATACAAGCGGCCAACGGAAAATGCCTATGAAAAAAACGTACGAAAGATAAGCTAATATCCCGGCAATAAAAACATAAGCAAACTGTCTCATCGTTAGGTCACCAATTAGTTTAAAGTCCACACTCATGACGTTCTGAGGAACAGCGTGCTGTTTATTTGACTGGGGCATATCTGCTAGTGCCATTTGTGTTTATTATATCAGCGAAGCTCTATAAAGTAATTTACATCTCTCCGAAGACCTAACGTGTTTGTAATCATGTTGTTTAAAATATCTAATTCTTTGCTGGCTTTTACTATTTCGGTGCCAAACGGAGGAACGAAAGTGAAATTAAACGGGTCTGCATCGGTTCCAGGCTGTTTCTGGACATATAAACTATACGACGACTTATCTTTAGTTACATTGAGATTCTCAGCAAGGTCGTATTTAAGAACCAGGGAAACGGCTTCTTTAGGATTAACCACAATATCGTAACTAAAAACATCGTACCCATTCGGGCGTCCCACACCTATATCTTTAAACACGTCTACAGTTTTTCCTGCAGCACCAATAAATTCAGCTCCGGTAAGCTTAGCCCCCTTCTGGACAAGAACCCTGACATGATCTTTATAAGGACCCCCCGGCCACGCCATAGACTCCCCCGTATGTGTGTAAGTCAGCTTTAAATTAGCTCTCAAAACTCCGTCCCGGGTCATTGAACTTATTTCGTAGTCGACATTATTTTTTACAAAATAATTAGCTTTTGTTCCCCCCAAATTAGAATTGACGACATAAAGATAATCACCTTCAACGGGCACCACTTGTCCGCTCCAATTCTTTTCTTTTAACACCTCATTCAAAGCACCGTCGTTAAGACTTATCAGCAAGTGTTTTTCGTCTAAAGATTTCTCTGTTTCGGCAAGCAGGCTCGGTAGTTTATCTTTGGGCAGAGAAAACATTTTTTCCAATAATTTGCTTCCCAATATTGTCAAAAAAGACCTTTTTTGGTCAGACCCGTTAATGTAGTTGAAATCACTATGATATTGCGTTCTTTCATAAAGATTTTCGGCGTTGATCTCCTCGTTGTAGGCAGCTAAAAACACCGGACCTGTCGCCTTCAATATCCCTTCAACAAATTTAAGGTCAACAGCTATATATCCGTCTACACGTTGTCCGTCGATTTTGTAAAAGAGATCGTTAAAAACACCTGCCGCTTTTGGAAAATCGGGATCCCAATTAGAATTCCTGAGGTAGAGTCTGTCTTCTTCCAGATACTTTAAAATTACCTCCGGCGGAGTCGTCTTTATGTTTCTCAACAAAATCTGACCGTCAGGATTGTAGATATCATCAATTTTCAAATCTTTTAATTTACCCTTGTTGAAAGTGAGTAGACCGTATGAACCGATGAACCCTCCGGTCGGTCTTATTTCATTCGAATTTTGGAACCACACGATATAAGTAGTCTCCTCGTCGACACCTAAAACCGTAGCTGTTTCGCCTATAATCTTTGACGTCAAATCAAGATTTTGTTGTAGGGTGTTCATATAATCACCGTAGTTTGTTAAATAACTTCTGTATTTTTCCGGAATATGTTTTTGATTCACCCCGCCAAAATCCGCCCGAGCAATGTAAAGAAGTTTTTGCGCAGAATCTATTTCAAGTTTTGCATTATCCACTGTTTCGCGTGTTAAAACATTTTGGGTGTCAGGCCGTAGAACTTCCCACATCCCTTCCAAAGGTTCGGCTGATTTCGAAAGATGCTCTACGGAGTCAGAAAAATTTTGCAAAGAAGAAAACATACGGAAGTAACTTATATACTCCTCTGATTTTCCTGAGAATGAAAAAACCCATTTAAGATTTGAAAGATTTTTCCTGGCTGCTTCGAATTTTTTGGAAGCGAGGATAGTATTTTTTGATAAACTGCCCACATCGAAAGCCGCTCCTGCAGCGGCAACGTTTTGAAGAGCACCGGCCCCAGAACGGGCGTTTGAGTAAAGACTAAAAATGGGGTTAATAATAAATACGAGTACGGCTGAAACAAAAAGGGCAACAGCTACATAGAATTTTGAGTTGCCCAAAAAAGAAGGCAGTTTTTTCGGAGCTGATGTGTTTATTACAACCCTACTATCCTTATGTCTGCCGAAAAAAGATTTTAGATTAAAACCTTTGTGAGGGGCTTTGTCCTTCACCGGATACATTTTGGTGTAAAGATCTTCGCTGCTGGTAGGATATATCGAACTTACCTTTGGTGTTTCCGGAGGTCTTACCGTAGTCGTCTGGGTACCTTTTGATATAGCTTTTTCTTCAACATACTTAGTCGGTTTGAAAGAATTCTGGTTTACCGAATACCCGAAGAATTTTAACGTATCTATAACGCCGGACTTCAGGCTAATGCGGGGTTTCCATGATAAATCCTTCAGATTAAACGTCTCGGGTACCGGACCGCGGAAAGGCATAGAAACACCTGACTGTTTGAAAGTAATCTGGAGGTTACCGTCGGCCACACTTCTGAGAAGGTAGGCAAGTTCAAGTTGGGTTATGGCAGATTCGGGAACCAGAGAATAAATATTCCCCTTTGTTTCCTGATTAAACATCGATCTCAAAATTCCGCTGACCGCATCAGAAACGTAAAGATAATATTCTTTTTCTATTCCGTCATTCTGAACTTCGATGTCCTTATTCTCGATAAGCGTTCTTATGTAGAGTCCCATAACTCCGCTCGAATCAAAGCTCATCCGGGGACCATAAACTTCAGGTAGTCTTACGATGCGAACATCTAAATCGTACTTTTTGAAATATTCCCAAACTACTGCTTCAGCAAATCTTTTTGCTTCAATCAAACTGAATTTATTCTCCTCAGGTTTTGTAAGTCCGAAGTACTTAGCCAGTTCGTCCTGAGACATTCTTCCCTGATAAACATCGATTGTGGAAATGAGAACGAATTTAGCCTCCGAGCGCCGTACCAGATCCAAAAGTGTTTTCGTTCCCAATGAGTTTGTTAGAAGGGAGTCCAGCGTCGGATTATCTTTGCTATACATATAATCTTCGAGTCCCGCCATATGAAAAACATAGTCCACACTCTCAATTTCAGGAGGAAGTCCCTCATTTATATCAACATTGAAAAGGGCAAAATTTGGGTTTGAGAGGAGGTGTTTTACGTGAATTTCTTTTCCGGTGTTAAAATTGTCTACCACCAGAACCTTAGCTCCGTTAGCAAGCAGTGCCTCAACAAGGTGAGAGCCTATAAATCCTGCGCCGCCACTGACTAAAATCGTAGGGGCGAGCGAATTTTTTTTAATGGACTGACTTTTGACCATTAGGGCAGTTTCTTAACAAATTCTGGTTATAAGTATAACCAAAAGCAGGCGGACGACACAATGATTTGTTAATCTAAATTAGCAAATTGTTGCTATAATTCAGACATGAATTTGCTGCTCTAATTCAGAAAGCACTTATGGAATTGAAAGAAATACTTAAAATATTAAAAAAGAAGCGTTCGGAGATTGTCATATTTACCCTTTGTGGCGGCCTTTTAGGCTTAGCTGCCTCATTTATTCCCGGTAAATTTAAAGCCGAAGCCTCCTATTTTGTCGGCCGAACGGCAGACAAACCAAGTTCAGAGTTTTTTACATATGAAGGTTACTACGCACAGCAGACAGCTCAATCGTATACAAATACAGCAGTTGCCCTTCTCGAAAGTCAGGATTTAAAAAGGTCTGTTTTGGGAGAATTAGAAATTCCCGTAACGGACACTAACTTGCGGAAGCTTTCCAGAAGCTACAGAGTTTCTAAAAACGGACCACAAGTAATCACTTTGACGGTTGCCGACTACAACTACGATAAATCGGTAACTACCTTTACGGCAATTTCTACAAAATTCCTTGATTCCAGTGATAAAGTAAGCGCGGGCTCAGACGAAAACATATCCGTATCATCTCTATCCGATAACCCCGTGGTCAGACAGGAACAACGCCCTCTTCCCTATTTCATTCTCGGAGGACTATTATTCGGACTTGCCGTATCTATGCTTAAAATAACCTTTAAGGAGTATCTAAAATGAAGTATTTTATGAACACCGACGGAGGTGCTCGCGGCAACCCGGGACCGTCAGGAATAGGCATTGTGATACGAAACGAAAAGAAGGAAAAAATATTTGAAATGGGAACGTACATCGGAAAAACTACTAACAATCAAGCGGAATACACAGCCTTAATCGAAGGCTTAAAAGCGGCGCTGGAAAGAAATATCTCCCATCTTGAGTGCCGTTTGGACTCTGAGCTAATCGTAAAACAAATGAAGGGAGAATATAAAGTAAAAAACGCCGACCTTAAGGTTTTACACCAAACAGCGGGGGAATTAGCCCTAAAATTTAAAAAAATAGAGTTTAGTCACGTCTTAAGGGAAAGAAACCACGATGCCGATTTTCTGGTCAATAAAGCCTTAGACGCTTACCAGGACTCCCCCAAAGGTCATTAAAATGAGAAAAAGCAGCGGAAAGGAAACGGCAAAAGCAGTAAAACGCACCCTTGCCTACCGGTCAATATTTGAGTATCCTGTGAGTTTTTACCAACTTTCGACTTTCCTTATCTCCAACAAACCCGTGGATGGAAAAAAACTTAAAGAATCCCTCAACTGTTTAATAAAAGAAGGTTGGGCCAGAAGACGTTATGGAAAATATGAAATCAACAGGGAAAAATATACAAACTGGCTCTGGAAATACAAACACGCCAATAGAATTTTGAAAGAAAATTCCGAGCTGATCAAATTTCTCGGGGGGATACCCTGGATAAAAATGATAGCTGTTACGGGATCCTTGGCTGCTTATAATCCTGAAAAAGACTCGGACATAGATATAATGATTATTACCGGAAAAAACCGCGTCTGGCTGACACGCGGATTTGTGGCAACAATTCTAAAAATATTAAAAAAACACCCGGAATATGACGGACAGCCCGGAAGCTTTTGTACAAACCTCTTTTTAGATGAAACAAAAATGGCCTGGGATAAAGATAAGAGAAATATATTCGTCGCATCGGACATAGTTATGATGCATCCGGTTGTGGACAAATCCGACACCTATCTGCAGTTTATGAAAGACAATAACTGGGTGTCAGAATACTTCCCTAACTTCAAAATTAACTATCCGACAAAAATAAAACGCAGAAGTAGCGGAATACTTCTTAACGCACTGGAAAAAATCGCGAAAAAGTCTCAGATGGTTTACATGAAGAAAAAAGTTACAACGGAAGTATTGAAATCCCACATAATACACTTCAAGAAAAATGACAACTCCCCCAGAATTGTGGAAGCCTATAAAGCAGCTCTTAAGAAACTAAAAATATCGGGATAACGAAAGAGGGCGCCTAACGGCGCCCTCAGTTTGATCTCCTCTAAAATAACAGGAACTTACATCATGTCTTCCATGCCCATTCCGGGATTACCGGGCTTTGGTTCGTCCTTTTTAGGTGCTTCAGCAACCAGACATTCCGTTGTAAGTATCATAGTTGCGGCAGACACAGCGTTCTGCAGAGCACTTCTTGCAACTTTTGCCGGATCTATAATGCCGTCCAAAACCATATCTACAAATGACATTTTTACTACGTTGTATCCGACATTTGTATTCTTCTCTTCGAGCATTCTTCTTTCAATTTCGGCTAATATTTTTCCATCATCAGCTCCCGTGTTTCTTATTAGCAGACGTGCGGGTTTTTCTAAGCTCTCGTGTAAAATTCTGGCTCCGGTGTTTTCGTCGCCGACAAGTTCCAGCTTGTCGATAGCTTTTCTGACATTGAGGAAAGTAATTCCGCCGCCGGGTACAATTCCTTCTTCGACAGCTGCCTTTGTAGCATTAACTGCGTCTTCGACTCTTAACTTTAGTTCTTTCAACTCAGCCTCGGTAGCTGCTCCAACTTTTATTACAGCAACCCCACCGCTTAACTTTGCGAGTCTTTCTTTCATCTTGTCTTTATCGTAATCGGAAGTTCCCTGATCAATTTGTGTTCTTATCTGTTTTATTCTTTCCTGAAGTTCTTTTGAGTCGCCTTTTCCCCCAACTATAGTGGTGTTGTCCTTGTCGGCAATTATTCTGTCGGCTCTTCCAAGATCATCTATTGTTACCGAATCAAGTTTTCTTCCTGTTTCCTGGCTTACAAAGCTGGCGCCGGTCAATATTGCGATATCTTCCATCATAGCTTTTCTTCTATCACCGAAACCGGGGGCTTTGACTGCCAATACGTTTAAAACACCTCTTAATTTGTTCACAACCAAAGTTGCCAGGGCCTCTCCCTCGACATCCTCGGCTATAATAACCAAATTCTTCGAGACTTTAACAAAACTCTCCAGCATCGGAAGAAGATCCTGCATACCTGAAATCTTGGAATCCGTGACTAAAATGTAGGGCTCTTCAACAACCGATTCCATCTTGTCCGGATTGGTAACAAAGTAAGGTGAGGAATAGCCTTTATCAAACTGCATTCCCTCTTTGTACTCTAGCTCGATGTCAAAACCTTTTGATTCGTCTACGGTAATAACACCCTGCTCCCCGACTTTTTCCATGGCGTCGGCGATTATTTTTCCGATTTCTTCACTTTGCGCGGAAATGGTAGCGACCTGAACTCTTTCTTCTTTGCTGGAAATTTTCTTGGACATGTGTTTGATTTCTTCAACAACGGCATCCGTGGCTTTTTCAAGTCCGCGTTTTATCATCATTGCGTTTGCTCCGGCTGAGATATTCTTAAATCCCGCGTCCACTATTGCCTGCGCAAGAACGGTCGCCGTTGTGGTTCCGTCTCCTGCCACATCGTTAGTCTTGGAAGCTGCTTCTTTTACAATCTGGGCTCCCATATTTTCAAACTTGTCTTCCAGCTCAATTTCTTTTGCTACCGTAACACCGTCGTGTACAACTGCTGGTGTCCCCCAACTTTTATCTAAGGCAACGTTGCCCCCTTTAGGCCCGAGCGTCGTTGCAACAGCCTTCGCAAGCTTGTCGACACCTGCCTTAAGTTTCATCCTCGCCGCATCTCCGTAAATTATGTTTTTTATTGCCATATATTTCCTCCTTTTAACCTTCAACTATAGCTAAGATGTCTTCCTCTTTAATGAGAAGCATGTCTTTTCCGTCCAATTTAATATCAGTTCCGCCCCATTTTTTAAACATAACAACGTCCCCGGCTTTAATTTCCATGGGAATTCTGTTCCCGGAGTCGTCTCTTTTTCCTGAACCTACTGCTACAACCTTTCCTTCCAGGGGTTTTTCTTTTGCCGTATCAGGTATAACAATCCCCGACGGTAGTGTGGTGTCCTTTTGCATAGGCTCTACTAACAAGTAATCAAAAAGCGGTTTTATTTTAGTTGCTGAAGCCATACAGTCCTCCGTTACAAGAAAAATTACTACTATAATCTACAAGGCGCGTTCTATAACGTATCAATTTATAGCACTCAAAGCTGGAGAGTGTCAAATGTTCATTTCAAATGGGCGTAGACACGAAGTTTGCCTTCTCCGATACTTTCCTGTTTGTATATTTCAAATTCCCCCAGTTCGCCAGTGTTGGCTATATGAGGACCCCCGCAGAACTCTTTGCTAAAGGCATTGGAAAAGTCATTTCCCACATAGTAAACTTTTACTTCTTCCGGATATGTTTCATTCTTCATAAAAAGGGCACCTGACTTTTCAGCCACTTCCCTCGGCATTACAACAAAACCCACCGGCAGCGCTTGTTTGATTCTCGAGTTTACTATGGACTGGACCTCAGCCACTTCCTCGTCCGTCATCTTTTTCCCGTGATGAGAAAAATCGAACCTCAATCTCTCGGCGGTTAGATTACTGCCCAACTGCCCCACATGGTCTCCCAATACTTTCCTCAAAGCCGCCTGTAATAAGTGGGTGGTGGTGTGGTATTTGATGACGGTGTCGCTGTGGTCAGCCAGACCGCCTGTATCCCTTTATCTTCAAGGTCGTCGACAAAAATTTCTTCGGGGTAACCAACTGACTGGAACAGATCAAAAGACATCTGTGCCCATTCCCTTAAAGTCTTTTTCTCTATATCTTCCTTGTCAATTTTAAGTAAAGCTTTTTCTAAAATAACGAAACCTTTAGTTAAAGTCTTTCTGAACTTCTCTTCCTCGTCCGTGAATATCTTTTTAAGTTGTTCTTTTTTCTCGGATAGTTGGGGGTAAAGCCATCCTAGCGCGGTAATAACAGGGTCCACGAGTGCGGAAGTTAGATCTTTTTCAATTCCCAGAATCTTTCCCGACCTCACCATTCTTCTCAGTAATCTTCTCAAAACGTATCCCTGGTCTTTATTTTCCGGTTGCACGCCGTCTATCCCAAGTAAACACGCGGCTCTCCTGTTTCAAAGATGTCATGTTTATTTTGAGAAACTACTGCCAGCCTTTCCAATCCTCCGCCGAAATCCACGTTCTTTTGCGAAAGGGGTTTCCAGCCTTTTTCCGTCTTTTTGTATTGCATGAAAACCGAGTTTCCGATTTCTAAAAATTCGTCAGGATTTTCAGCCGGAGATTTTCCCACACCGGTTCCTGAACCGAGATAATAAAAAACTTCGCTGTCAGGACCTCCAAGTTCGCCCACGGCATCACCTCTCTGCCACCAATTGTCCTTTTTACCGCATAAAAAGATTCTTTCACCTTCCTTTGCCTCAACGCCGTATTTTTTGAAAACTTCTTTTAGTATGGCGATAGATTCGTCGTCACGCGGGGCATTGGCGTCTCCCTCAAAAACGGTTGCGAAAAGTTTTTCCGGAGCCAGTCCTAAAACTTCGATAAAAAATTCGTACGCCCAAGGCAATTGTTCTTTTTTGAAATAGTCTCCCAACGACCAGTTGCCTATCATGTGAAAAGCTATCGTGTGCCTGATTGTAGTACCCACCTCTTCTATATCTTCAAAACGCAGGGACCTTTGAACATTTACCAATCTTTTACCAAGCGGGTGCTGTTCTCCCGAAAGATAAGGTACTAAAGGGAACATACCTGAGTTTACAAAAAGTAACGTGGAGTCTCCTTCGGGTATAAGTGAGACGTTGGGGATTTGCTTGTGTCCCCGCTCGATATAAAAGTTAATGTATTTTTGTAGTATTTCCTGCGACGTCATAATTTGGAGGCCTGGGCGGGGATCGAACCCGCGTATGAGGGTTTTGCAGACCCTTGCCTTTCCGCTTGGCTACCAGGCCATGTTGCCATTTTACCATTGCCGTGATAATTTATGTATTGTTCCATGTCAATATCTA
>Ga0075587_121_pt1 | contig 13931 bp, 13 predicted proteins | sample RifGroC1_FD_68197 | JGI IMG/M metagenome (GOLD analysis project Ga0075587, IMG submission 68197) | candidate division WWE3 bacterium GW2011_GWC1_42_102
TAGACTAGCGCGGAAAAGACTATGACCGTCGGTTTAAACCGAGGTTTTCTCCACATACAAGCGGTAATTTTACCACATTCAACCCAGGCGTCAAATACTATAGGATTATTTTAAAAAAAGGGTTAAAGAGTTCGGTACTGATCGAAAACTTCCGAAAAATGAATAACATCTTGGCACCAGGAACCGTCCGAAGGCGGTGTGTACACTTTCATAATCTCGCAAGGATCTTCGATACCTAGAGAGTAGAATTTATCGCTAAAGTATTTTGAAACAGTCTCAATTCCACGGGCAAAGTTGTCAAAAGAGTGGACATTATCGCCATAAACTCCCCAGCCCCATGCGTTATAGCTTTCTACACCGTTCACGGTAGGTGTATTTTTACCGCAGCTGGATTCTTTAAAAGCTACCGAGGCCGCAAGCCACCACGGGATGCCGTATTTGTCGGCTTCTTCCACGAACTTGCCTCCGAGACCTTCCATAGGACATTTATAGTAGTTAAAGACACCATCAATCTTTTCTGCCCTGGAGTCTTTCGTATTTACTTTAGATGTGGCGTAATCGTAGGTAAGGGGTTTTGAGGAATAGATGTTATAACGGCTATTTTCCGCGAAAGATACCCTTCTGGGTACGATGGAGGCGTGCACGGTAAGTCCGGTAATCATAACAAGAGCCACTACAAATCCCATTGCTACGTATTTTTGCACAGGCAAGGAGGACATTAGCCGGTCTACTTTTGAGTTTATTTTAAGGAGCACATTTTCTCGAGGTGTTTTTGTATGTTCCAGAAAAATGACGTTTTCCCCCATCAGGGAGCTTATTGAATCAAGACTTTTTTCTTTGGAAAAAGAAGCATCTACAGTTGGAATGTTTAGCGGGCGAAGAGTTCTTCCTTCTTTTGTAAAAAACTTGGGATAGCTGCTCATATATGTATTCTTAAAAAGGATAACATAATTGCATTTATATGTACAAAGACTTTTTCTACTTTAGTTAGAAATCTAATCGATGAGGGATTTAAAATATTTTATCGTTTGTTTTAAACCTTCTGTTAGTGCTATCGTTGGCTCCCATTTTAGTTTTTCTTTAGCCAAGGTTATATCGGGTTTTCTTTTCATCGGGTCATCGGCGGGTAACGGTTTATGAATAATTTTCGATTTTGATCCTGTTAACTCAATAACTTTTTCTGCGAGCTCTAACACTGTAAATTCTTCGGGGTTGCCGATGTTAACCGGACCTGTAAAGTCGTCGGTGTTCATCATCCTGTACATGCCTTCTATAAGATCGGAAACAAAACAAAATGATCTTGTTTGGTTTCCGTCACCATAAACCTCAATAGGCTCATTTTTTAATGCCTGCAAAATAAAGTTTGATACTACCCTACCGTCGTTTTGTGCCATACGCCCGGTAAGACTCTTTTTGTGGGTGTTCGAGAGGATCTCCGTATATTTCCGATGTGGAGGCCTGCAAGATTCTTGCTTTGTGCGCTTTAGCCAGTCCCAGCATATTTATAACCCCAATAGTATTAGCTTTAATAGTTCGCACCGAATTAGCTTGATAGTGTATCGGAGATGCAGGACAGGCAAGGTTATAAATTTGGTCGATGGTGGTGTCCTCTATATATAACGGATCGATAATGTCGTGGTTAATAAATCTGAAGTTGGGGTTTTCAAAGAGGTGTTCAATGTTCTTTTTATCTCCGGTAAAGAAATTGTCCACACAAATAACTTTTTCACCTTTGTTAAGTAAGTATTCGCAAAGGTGGCTTCCCAAAAATCCTGCTCCGCCTGTTACTAAAACTGTTTTCATAAATTTATAATATCACGTCATACTAATAGTTGAGAGGGTTTTGTATTCAGTGCTTTTTTTGGTCTGAACAGATTCAAATAAGGTTAGACCTGTAGGCGTAAATTGCCACTGAACCGCGACTTTCGGAAAATTAAGCTCAGATGCTGCGTGTTTTGCTATGGTCATATGCATTAAATATTTCCTCCCATCTTCGGGGCGGTTAAAAGCCGTATGCAGGGTTTCAATAATAGGCGTGAGGAATTCAGATTTTTGTCCAACCGCCCACAATATATTTTTTGATTTAAAGAAAGTTACCGTTTTAAGGATAAGCGGCACGGCGGGTAGTGCGATTTTCAGGGCATTAAATGTCTCAAGGTCTTTTTCGTAATTTTCGGGTTTCCATGGTGGAAGAAGTGTGATGTGCAGGTTTTGTATTGGTACCCAGTGAACAGGTAAAAATGCCAACTGCTCCTGCATAGATTGAACGTTTTTTATTATGTAGTTGTCGGGTTTTATTCCGATAAATATACGGCGTGGCATTAAAGTAAGTATAAATCATTTCTTGTTTAGATAAGAGCCGGGATTTGCGCAAACATGGATTTCAATGTATAAAACTAGCAACCGATAAACTGAAGGAGAGACTCAGGTAAAAGGAGGAAGTGTGGTTGCATCTGGGTTTAAAAACGCCTTATTGGATTTAAGAAGCGGAGACGAAGTTACGTTTGTTTTCCAGGGACGGGTACATTGGGCAACGAGATTTCTGGCACTTTTTAATACTGCACCGAAACCGTTTAGTATTATCCCGGATCCCAGCGTTGACTGGAAAGTTATCAACTATTTTATGCTGACCAACGCTGTTTATTTCAGCACTTTTGCGGTGAAGTGCTCTGTTTTGATGGGGCTGAAGATTTCGGGAATAAGTGTTGACTGGATGGTTGAGTATATTCTGCTACTGTTGGAAAGTTTTGAAGTGGTTAAAGCTGGTCCAGAACGTTCGGATAGCGGGAGATTTTTAAGTCCTTTTCATTAGCTTTTGCTATGAGGGGGACTTTTTCTTTTGCAGACACCAGCACAGCCTAAAACCCCACCCCATTTTATATTGGAGCTGTCAGTTAAGATATGCTAATCGTTTATTTCACATTGAAAAGATATACCGTGACCTGGGGGAAACCCAAAACTGTGTCGGAAGTTTAGTAAAAACTAATTGAGTATTCCGCGGGCATAGAACCTCCACCGTAAACAGGAAGAAAGCCAAAACTAGCTTGACCTAAGCGTAGGAAGGCGTACTTATTTGGGTGCCCTTTATCCATGATGAAATACCCCTGCATGTAAGTGGTATCGCTACAAACAATAGAGTTATCTGTAATCTCCATTTTTTCGTTGTACGGGGGATGTATGTACAGATACTCATATGTCGGGTTAACAACGTTCCCGTATTCCTGAGTTTTTTCAACAACACATTTATCCGAGCTATCTTTCTTTACAAATTTTTGTTTAATCACCTCACTTAGGTTTTGATCAGCATCTTTTTGAAACACTTCTACGAACACACCTCTAGTAATATCCTGTGAAATTACGTTATTGATATAAATTCTATTATTCTCTTCAGTTATTTTAAACTTTTGAGACGCCAACACATTAGTGGGTTGGTAGTAGTTGAAACTCACGCCTAATTTATCAGAACTATAAGTTTTAGTTTCGCCCTCAGGCCACCGTGTTGTTGAGGTGGGAGTTGGATTGCACTGGGAACAGTCATTAGAACCGTTCGTGCTCTGTAATCCCTGAGAATACCGGCTTTCAGACGCGTCCAGCATTTTTTTGTAAGTTACTCTCTGAAACAGACTTAGCCCGCTAAGTGAAATGATGATTAAAACCAAGATTAAAAAATAAGTCTTATTTTTGTAATTAACTGGAGGGTTTTTATTTGTTTCAGGATTCATAACTATGTGTCAAGTCTTGCATAAAAACAATTTTTTTTCAAGCAAAAGCTACGTTGCCTTCGGGTGAATCAGGAGGTAAACTACGGCGGTACTTTGAAAATTCAAATCGATTAGAATCCATTATTCAACCCAACAAGGAGACGCAAATGAAAACCAAATCGAAGAGTAGGTGGGTAGGTTTACTGGCCGTTGTTGCCTTAATGGCAGGGTATCTTTTAGTACCTGATTCCAAAGTGAGCGCGGGAGGCACGGTGCCGAACACGCCCTGGTGGCAAAATGGTAGTGGCTACTACGTTGATTGTGACTATACTTACTATTCCATATATAGTTCACCAAGAAGGACACCCTACGTACTTAGCCAGTGGATCGACGGGCAGTTAGTGCCTGGTGTGTGGAATGGATTGAAGGCGTGTGGCCCCAAGCCAGGACTTGACGGTGATTACCGTAAACCCTTTTATACAGGGCACCCAGGCGAATGGGAATTCCAATGCACAGAGTTGGTAAAAAGATATCTTTATCTTGCATTCAATGTGCCTCCGCTTTCTGGAACAAATGGAGATCAGGTGGTTGGTAACTATGCGGCAGCATATCCAGAAACATTTGATGCTATTGACAATGCGACCAATGCCGATCCCTCAAAGCATTACTGGCCCAAAATTGGGGATGTTTTAAGTTTCTACCACGATGACCAGAACCCAGCCAATGTTATTACGCACACAGCTATAATCTCCAATGTTCAAATCACTGACGAGGTGAATGGAAATGCAACCTTAACCATATTTGAACAAAATTGGGATCCGAGTAATAACAACTACAGTAGAGATATCTCGATGGTAGGCTGGGTGATTGAAAGTTATGCCACAAGTTGGTTGACGCCAGTTTGGACATATCCACCTTTTACCTCATTCTCAGGTGAACTTAATACGATTGTAGCTACATCTGAAGATGACGTGTGGGCAATTGGCGGTCTGAAGTTGTATAAATTCGACGGTACAAACTGGAGTTTATCAAATATCCTACCAGGTACATATAGCAGTAACAATCTGCGTGATATAGTACCTTTTTCCTCCTCCAATGCGCTAGCCGTAGGTAGCTGGACAAATACAGGTTACCCTGTTTACACCACAACACTAGCTCTTCAATACGTTGGTGGAACATGGTTTACAGTAAGCACAGAATACCCAGGAGTAAGTTCTTGGCTTGAATCGGTCGATGGTGACGTCAACAACGAAAATATTTGGGCTGTTGGGAGCACGCGCGCGACACTATTATTCGGTTCAGGTTTACATGCTCTCTTTCAAAGGTATGTTCCAGGGACCGGTTTTGTAACAGTTCAAGATCCATATCCTTATCAACCTGGTTCCACCGAAGAAAAGATGACCGATGTGTCTGTTTACTCAAGTACCGATGCTTGGGCTGTAGGATATTATACAGTTTCGAGCAGGTCCCATGGATTAGGCGCATACTACGATGGAAATCTTTGGGTTGCGTCTCCTCTACCGGAGCCAGCTAACACCTACCGCAGCTATTTGACAGGCGTTGTGGAAATTGCCCCAGATAACGTATGGGCAACTGGGTACTACTCACTAACATCTGCTCCGAACAATAACTTGGCACTTTTGCTACACAAAGATGCCTACGGTTGGAATATTGTTCCAGTATCCGCACCAATAGATGGTCAGGGGTACGTGCCCATGTCAATAACAGTTACTGACGATGGGGCTGTATATATAGGAGGGAAAACAGCTTTGTATATCTACGGGCGCCCTCTCGTACTAAAATTCGTCTATGACGCGAATACGCAAACGTATGTCAAGTCGCAGGTATACCCCCATCTGTCGGATCCTTCGGGTAGCTCGTACTTTAATGATGTCATAGTGACCGGAGGTTCTATATATGGTGTGGGCAAAAATAATAGCAACACACTAATATTAACTGGTCCCGAAAGATAAATTACCAAAAATCGATTTGAATTTCACTGTAATACAAGCTCGATTTGGATTTTCATCCAAACCGAGCTTTTTTTAACATCTATCGTGGCAGTAGCATACTTATTTACAATTAGAGATACTAGTTTTTCGTGTTTGCGCTCGATAAGGTACTAAGCCCAACAACCATGCTCGGAAATCGGTTTTTTTGGGTAACCACGCAGCCTAAAAACCTATAGCGGGAAAGTTGTGAACAAAAAATGTCAGCCAAACATAAAGGTTTATTTGTCGGTTTTTAGTCGGCTGGGCGCTACGGAATTTGAACCATTACTCCCACTTGTCGAGTCCACCATAACAAACCAGAATTTGACTAGTTTTGACGTTACTCTCTTGTCGCCAGTTCACTACAGTCAAAAGTTACAAATACCTTCCTTTATATGTTAATAATCTAGTGTACTAATGCAACCAATTGATTTATCATTTAATAAGATGCTGCCTAAATATATGCCTACTAAAGATAAACATATTAGAGACGCACTAATTAATTATCTTAAAGATAAATATCGATTCAAAGATAAAACAAGAATAGTAGAAGAGCTGGGACTAAATCATGGAGAAACTAGAGTTGATGTTGCAGTTGTAAATGGTGTAATTCACGGTTTTGAAATAAAAAGTGATCTAGATACTTTAGACAGACTAGCTTTGCAGATTGTTTTATATAATTCTGTGTTGGATCAGGCGACTCTTGTGGTGGGAAAAAAACATTTGATGGAGGCCATGTATTTAGTACCTGACTGGTGGGGAATCTTAGTAGCTAAACTGGACATTAATGGGTGCACAAAGCTGATTAATATTCGCGAAGCCACTAATAACCCAGAAAAGAAGAGTTCAGCAATTGTAAAATTGCTTTGGAAGGATGAGGCGATTTCTATATTAGAGCAATATAATTGCGCAGCAGGGTTTTATTCTAAAGCCCGTAAGGTAATTTATGACAGATTGTTAGAAGCAATTGATGAGCCAGTTTTATTTGCTAGTGTTAGAGATTGCTTGATAGCTAGGGAAGGTTGGAGACCTGATGAGCCACCTGTGCTAAATGATGACTAATGCCTACGCAGACCCAATTACTGGCATTCCCTGGCTTTGAATTTAAATCGCTACCTTTTTCTTGTAGGAATTGGTCACCATAACTAAAGTCGGGTCCTTTAAACACCTCACTGCCACTTATAAGTTGTGCATTTGCTAAAAACCCCCTGTATCCCGCACTGTTTGGTGTAAGAACACCTTGACCTCTCATTACTAGCCAGTCCTTTTCTAAAGTATATCTAATGCTCGCACTGAAGTTTGAAACAGTTCTTGGTTCATAAAATATGGGATGTTGCGTAGTGTAATCACTATAAGAGGGTTTCCTTTTTGTGAGTTTAGCTATCAATGTTTGCCAAAGATTCCACTCTTTTCTAATAACATGGTTTTCACCTAAAATAAACCCTTCGCTTAAGTCTTTTGGGAACGACCCACCTGCAACAAAGAAAGTCTTACATGTAGTTACTATATCTAAGTTGTTAATTAATTCATATACTGGAACCTCATCAGCATCTAAATATTTTAGGTCAACCATAAAATGAATTTGCGTTGGTAATAGATTCAGAGAGTTTAGGAAGTCATGGATTTTCTGATTAATATCCTCATTTTGTAAATCTTTTAGGAAAATGCGTAAACAAACCTCATCGGAAGGGTTGGTAGTTGTATTTACTGCAAGTTGTCTTAATTTCTCAGTACTATCGAAATTAAGAACTGGAATCACTTTAAGTTGTGAATTTACACAACTTCTTAATAAATACTCCGTTGTAGCTGTTTGGTACTCTTGAGGTAACAAATGTGTATCTAAAAAAAAGGCTTCCTTCCCCCACACCTCGGATAGTTGTCCCGCAAAATTACTGTTTTGCTCTTCTAATCTTGTTTCAGGTGTCTTAGTTACTGTTGCTTGGGGCATAAAAACTTCAATAAAAGGAGTAATTAAATTCTTCTGTTTAGAGCCCATTTTTTGTAACGCAGTTTTTTCTGCAGCTCTCCACCTTAATACTGGTATGTAATGTTTATGCATAAACATGGTTCTCCGTAGTTGTTTCAGTAAATAACCTTCTTACGTTGTTATTACCCACCAATGAATTTAAATATTTATATCTACTTTTTTCAAAACGCATTTTTCCTGCAACAATTGCAACATGTACTCCTATTTGTTTTGCCAATGCATAAGCAGCTGTCTCAGAAGGTACAAGTTTTGCAGGACTTTTATCCCACATATCTTTTGGAACCAGCGCTTCACTAGCTAGCGCGTCTGCCTCTTTTTCTATGGGGCTTGTTTTATCTTCAACTGATAGGTCATCAAAAAATAAATTTATTCCATTTCTTTTGTGTATAGCTATATGTGCTAGTTCGTGCATAAGGTTAAACCAGAAGCCATCTAGGCGGTCATAACGCAATGTAAGACCAATAATAGGAGGTAATTTGTCCATAAATAATGCTGCCCCATCTAAATATGTATTAGGTAAGTGTGGTTCAATAACTAAGGCTATACCTTTTGTTCTTAAAGACTCCCTTGCTAATAATGGGCCATTATCATTAATACTTAATTTAACTATTTCTTGCATGAAATTCAGGTCTACGGAGCCATTAATATATTCAGTGTAGTTATTATTTTTAGCAACTGTATTAGCTACTTTTACAGACCACGCTAATAGCGCATGATTATTCATTGGTCTAGATGATCTTATATATTGTGTCTTTCTAAATAAAACAGCAGCCTTTTCAGGCGCATCTACAAGGGAAAAGAATGAGCTAAACATTTTGTTTAAATCATCTGCACTCTTTTTAATATTTCCGAAATAACCACGTTTTACCATTTCTTTTATAGGGAACCTATCATAGTTGATAACCATCTGGTTTTTAAATTCATCTGGTTTTTGCAGAAGAATTTTTGCTGGTATACCTAGCCCAGATTCAAGGGCGCGCATCATAGAAACAGTAAGGTCTCTTTTTCTGGATAAGACTTCTGACACTTTACTTTTGTTTCCGATATACGGGACTAAGTCTTGAGGCTTTAAACCTAATTGGTCCATTCTGAATAAAATAGCCTCAATAGGATCTGGTAAAGGAGTGGGGTACCTTCTTGCTTCATAATCTTTCACTAGAGCTACAATTAGTGCTAATTTTTCGCCTTCTGTGGAATCAGGGTCAGGATCAATACTCATTAGCTCTTCTATGAGTCCCAAAGCTTTATTATATTCTTCTTCAGTTTTTATTACTTTTATTTCCATAGTAGTTATAATTTCCACTTGGAGTACTCAGAATGAGTTCCAAAATTTATTACCGTAACAATTGCATTTTTAAAACTTATTTTTGTTAGCAATCTATACTTATTACCTTTAATATTAAAAACCACTTGGTTGCCATGCAAAATGCTTGCTGTTGGATACCGAAGTTTGAGGTCACTAGGACTTCCCCATTCAGCGGACGCTATTTCCGCTTCCCAGGCACTTAGCTGTTTTTGACATTCGGCATGCCTCATTTTTTGGGCATATAGTCTGTTTTTTCCAACAAGCTGCATATTGAGCCTTTAGTCGTGGTAATAAAGTAAGTTCCCATATTGGGAACAGTATAAAGGCAAATGTTAGGAAAGTCAATAAGAGGGGGGGGGAGGGCGCGATTTGCCGCTTTATATTTTTGAATTATTGTTTGGATGAGGAAAGAATGGTCGGGGTGACAGGACTCGGTCATCGGTTCTCGCCTGCTGGCGAGCCCGTCGACCCCCTCTCGCTCGCCTACGCTCGCTGCGAATCATTCTCGTCCTACACACCTATACAAATTTGCTCACCACTTACAGTGCTGATCAAATTTCTATGGTCGGGGTGACAGGACTCGAACCTGCGGCCTCACGGTCCCAAACCGTGCTTACCCTATCCCCTACCCTCTCACAACTCCGGCATCAATTCAGTCATCACAGCCTGAAAGGGTTTTGATTCGTACACCAACCTTTTATTGTTTATCAAATCTATTACGTGCACTTTTACGGAATACTCACAGGTTTCCTCCAAAGAACAGGCGGCAGAAACGACGTCTTTCTTATCAATAGTTCTCGAAAATTCGGAAATAACAAAAACATCGTTATCCAAAAAATAAGCCCGGTCGAAGTAGCAGTTAGCGTGAGCGGAACAGTCAAGAATTCTGGCGTCTATAATTTTATCTTCTTTTAATCCGTAAAAGTGGACTTCGTTAGGCGCGTAACCGACTTTCATCCATTTTGTGTTGTAAATTTCGTTTTCTTCCTTGAGTGTAAACTCGTCGGCTTCGATAAACATGTCTTTATTTTTAAGGTTCGTTATCCATCTTTGAAACCCGATGCTTTGTTCAACTTTGTCGGGAAGCTTGGAATGATCGACACTTTTTTGTTCTGCGACATTAAGCCAAACACCTGCGGTTACAGCCACAAATATCGCAGCCGCGGCAACGTAGTTAATTACTTTTCCCATGTTTGAATTATAGCTTTTTGTTTGTTGGGGCGACAGCTTTACTTCGCCCTCACGCAATATTTTAATTTTGTCACCCGTGCAATCTACTATTGTAGACGGAGCGGATTCGACGGCTCCTGAATTTACGTATAAATCAATTTGTTCTCCAAAATATGTTTTAGCCTCTTCAATATTTGCGGCAGGTTTTTCTCCGGAAGGGTTCGCAGAGGTGCTTACAAGAGGTCCGGTTGCTTTGAGAATTTCTTGTAAGTATTTGTCCTTGGGCATTCTAAAAGCCTGGGTGCCCCCATTAACGTTAAGCACGACAGTCAGTTTTCCTGGCCAATATTTTTTAATTAGATTGTGGGTATTTTTATTTACAAGGACGCCGAACTTTTTCAGTTGATCCGTATTACCGATTAGTATTATGAAAGGTTTGACGCCGTCCCGTCCTTTTATCTGACGGATTTTTTCCGCAGCGGCATTATTCTCCGTTTTTGTGTGAAGTCCGTACACGGTGTCAGATTTGAAAAAAGCCACTCCCCCACTGTTTAATACATTTATTATTTCCCGGATTGATTCTTTATTCATATCTGAGTGCAACTATCGGATCCTTTTTTCCGGCTTTAATTGCGGGATATGTGCCGAAGCCGATTCCTACGAAAAATGAAAAACCCAAAGATACTAATGCTGCCCACATAGGTATCTCCGCAGGTATCCAAGTTTTCGCTACCAACGTAGCTAACCACGCGGCGGCCAGTCCGATAAGACCGCCCGTAACACTTATAAAAACGGATTCGGATAAGAACTGCAGTGCTATGTCTCTGCCCGTTGCCCCCAAAGCCTTGATTAGGCCTATTTCGCGGGTTCTTTCGGTAACGGAAACGAGCATAATATTCATGATTCCTATTCCTCCGACCAACAATGAAATTGCAGAGATTGCCGCTAAGCCGCTCTCGATTATCCTTAAAATACCGTTGATTCTCTCAAGAAGGTCTTCTTGGGTTGAAACAGAAAAGTCCTCATCTTTTAGTTCTTTCAGAAGCGAATGTCTTATTTCATCTTTTATTGTATTCACATCTTGCCCGTCCCCTGCTTTTATTACTATGGAGCCAATGTTTTTCATATTAAACTCTGTTTCTACGGTTGTGTACGGAATGTAAGTAAAATTATCGTAATTCGGACTTTTCTCTTCGAGAACTCCGAGGACTAAATACGAAGATCCGTCAATTTGTATTTTTTCTCCTACGGGATTCCGGGAGTTGAATAGTTCTTCCTGAACTTTTGATCCTATAATCGCAACCCGCGCTTTTGCATCCATCTCCGCCCTTGTGTAGAATCGGCCTTTTGCTATCTTCAGGTTAAAAATATTAAGCACGTTGTCATTAATACCTCCAACTGCCCCATAAAATGTTTTTGTTTTGTACACAACTTTTTTTGAAAGTTCGTACCAGGGTGTTATGGACTCGATTTTATTTCCCAGATCCGTTTGAATTCTTTCCACATGGTGATATTTGAGTTTATTGCCTGTAAAATTTCTGGAAGGGTCGCCCGTGAAATCTATTTTCCCCGGCATTACAAAAAGAAGATTAGACCCCAGAGCATCGAACTCATTTTTAACGTAATTTTGAAACCCCCTGACTATAGAAATTAGCGTAGCTACAGCAAAAACTCCTATTATTACCCCGAGCATCGTGAGAAAGCTTCTCACCTTGTTTTTTTGGAGGGACAAAAATGCTGTTTTGGCTGTTTGAGTTATTGTCACGGTATATAGTTTATCATTTTTGAGGTACTGATTTCGGGCGAAAGTGTACTTTAGGGATATATTTCAGTTACTTATAATATAATAATCGTATGAAACCATTTTGGGCTCTGGGCAGAGATGTGATTTTAGGTAGGATTAGAGATAGCCCGTTTTACGGGCTAGTAAAATCTGTGCCATCATTATTTTTAATTATCTTTTTCCTTGCTCTTTTTTTCTATCTTGTTAATGTCCCCCGTGATTATCAGAAAAACCTGGAAACGAAAACTTATAGGCGCTTATTAACCTCATACGACATTACTTCGAATACTTTCTTACCCTACGAAATAATACGAAACCACAAGCTTTCTTTTGGAAAAGAGACTATGGCAGCCATGAGAGCTATAGAAGAAAGCAAGTTACCGCACTCGGTAATTTTTGCTGAGAGTAAGTATGTTCCGTCCTATCCGATTGTGTCCGGTCTGATGGCAGTTCCTGTATACTTTGTCCCTCTTGTGTTAGGAAAAATTCCGAATTTAGATACCGTGCAGCGAATTTTAGGTGTTCTTTTGCTGGGTCGCATAGCGGCCTCGTTCTATACAGCAATTTCAGTAGGAATCTTTTATTTAATCATCAGAAAATTTTCTACCACCAGAAAAATTAAAACAGGAGCTTGGATGTATGTGTTTATATTTTTCTTTGCCTTTTGTACTAATGTGTACTCGATATCGAGCCGTGGTTTATGGCAACACGTTTCGGCATTACTTTTGAACTCACTGATTATTTTGTTTCTACTTTACTCTAACGAGCGGAAGTATTTGGTGAAGTGGCTAGGGTTACTCTGTGGGTTGGCTTTTCTAGCCCGACCGACAAATGTTTTTTTCATTTTACCTGTCGCTCTTATTGTCTTTTTAAGATTTAGGAGTGAGTTTGTGAAGTTCGTGGCTATGGGTGCCCCTATAGCAATATTTTATCTTTCTTACAACTACCTTGTATTTGGATCTCCCATTACAAATGAATACATAGCTAGAAATGACACCACCTTTTCTACTCCTGTGTGGGTTGGTTTATTTGGTTATATGTTTAGTCCTGCCAGAAGCTTTTTATTTATCACTCCCCCACTAGTTTTAAGCTATCTTGGTATGTGGAAGTTATTTAAGTCCAGATCAAGAGATTATGTAGATACAATTCTTTTATATTTAAGCGTCGCTTTTCTTGCTACTCTTGTGATGTATTCGACATGGTGGTGTTGGTACGGAGCGGACAGATTTGGGTACGGCTTTTTTACAGAGTGGATCCCTGTTCTTACTTTGCTAACTTATCCTTTAGCTATAAAGATAAAAGGAATAGGCCGGTTTATCCTTGTATTACTAATTGCGTATTCGTTTTACACGCAATTTAATGCAGTAATTTACCGAAAAAGTAGATGTAATATGAATCATAATTGGGATTTTTATTGCTTAAAACCCGGTATGTTTTCAGAGCAAGAGTACTGACAAGATAATTACAGAAACTCAAAAGTTCTCAGCATTTCCTCGTACGCACCCATGTAAGCACTTTTGCTGTTCTCACCCACAAACCTATATCTTAAAGAATACTTCGTACCGTCCTTAATAAATTCCGTCATTACGGCGTTTACTCCTTCGTAGCCATACTCATATCTGATGGCATTTTGTTCTGCAACAATTGTGTCTACTTTATTGGGTATTTTTGATGTTATTGGGTTATTTGAAAGGTCTTCGTTAATAGTTGCGACGGTAGTTTTCTTTGTATACACTGCAAGTTCAGCTCCCTCTTCCAGCACCGGGAAGCCCTCGGATATTTGATAATCAGGACTGGTAACTACCACACCGTTAATTTCTTTAGATAATTTCCATCCATTTGGATATGTAAAATTAAACACCCCTCCCATTTCCGGAACTTCAGCTCCTTCCCCGACTTGAACTGTTTGTAAAACTTTTAAGGTTTTTAAAATTTTCTCCGCCGCTATTTTGTTTTCTGCTGTTCCCTGTGAAACGGCGATTCTTAAAATACG
>Ga0075587_128_pt1 | contig 13588 bp, 16 predicted proteins | sample RifGroC1_FD_68197 | JGI IMG/M metagenome (GOLD analysis project Ga0075587, IMG submission 68197) | candidate division WWE3 bacterium GW2011_GWC1_42_102
ATGGATAACATCGCAGGACGCTTTGAGAATAGACCCGGCGGTTACACAAGGATAATAAAGACAGGAAACAGAGACGGAGACAACGCTAATACTGCCAGGATTGAACTATTACCTGCGGAAAGAAAAGAAGAAGCTCCTAAAGAATCAAAGAAAGCCGAAAAGAAGGTTGAAGCAAAAAAGACAGAAAAGAAGGTAAAGAAAAATGATAAATAAAACAACAGCAGCTAAAAAAGAACAGAACAGAAAGTGGTATTTTTACGATGCCTCAAATAAGGTATTGGGAATGCTTGCTGCAGATATTGCGAAAATTCTTATCGGTAAAAATAATCCTGAATACTCCCCTAATCAGAATACAGGCGGAGTGGTTGTAGTTACCAATGCAGAAAAGATTGCACTAACAGGTAACAAGATGAAAAAGAAAGTCTACATTCACCACACCGGTTTCCCAAAAGGACTCAGGGAAGTGAAGATTGAAAAGATACTGGAAAACGATCCGGCACAAATATTAGTCCGAGCCGTAACAGGAATGCTTCCTAAAAATAAACTACGAAGTGAAAGATTAACAAATTTGCATGTATATGCAGGCCCCGAGCACCCTCATAAAGCTCAGGAAACAGCGAAGTAAATATGGTAAAAGAAAAAGTACAAGAAAGAGCAAAAATAGAACCTAATTTCTTCTCAGGCACCGGAAGAAGAAAAACAGCAGTAGCAAGAGTATTTATGTGGGACGACAAAGGCGAAATTACGGTCAACGGAATGGATATTAATGAGTACTTCCCGTCAGAAAAAGAACAGATAGCCTGGACAAGACCTTTCCATATTCTCGGAATTTCACACCCAAAAGCAAAATTCAAAGCAAGCATTAAAGTAGCAGGCTCGGGTAAATCAGCTCAGCTGGGAGCCGTAGCACATGGTATTTCCGTAGCTCTTTCACGCATGAACGAAGAATACTCCGTAATGCTGCATAAACAGGGACTTATGACCAGGGATTCAAGAATGGTCGAAAGAAAGAAACCCAACTTACACAAAGCCAGAAAAGCTTCGCAGTATTCAAAGCGTTAATTTTCAGCTAAAACTTTTTCAAGGTTTTCGACAAAATTCTTAACTGAGATTATTTGATCTCTTAGCTTACACTTCTCAACCTTGTTCATATATAAAATGGGAACAGAGAAAATTTCCGATATCTCAGTAATAATTTTTTCCGGCGGGACTGCACGTCCGGTCTCATAAGCGGAAACCGTCTTTCCTGAAACACCTATCTTTTTTCCAAACCTGTATTGGGATAATTTAAAAGAGTTTCTTATATCTCTGATCTTTCCGCCGATTTCTGACATATATAGTCTGGGTAGAATTTAACATATTGTAATGAACATTGCAATAACCTAGATTATGTATTATGAATATTCTGGAACTTCCCGAAGAAGACAGACCCCGTGAAAAACTTTTAAATTTAGGAGCAAACACAATGTCTGACGCCGAGCTTATTGCCTTAATACTCTCCAGCGGCGGAAAAGGACAATCTGCTCTTGAACTCTCCCAAAGTCTTATAAAGGAAGCGGGAACGCTTGCCGAACTCTTAAATTTTCCTATTCAAAAATTAGTGAGTCACAAAAACCTTGGAGAGGCCAAGGCAGTAAAAATATCCGCCGTTAGGGAACTGGCGACACGTTATAACAATAAAAATAAAAGCATTGTCAGGATTTCGGCGCCGGGAGATGCGTACGAATACATTAAATCCAGCCTATCGGGAAAAGAAACCGAGCACCTCTATTTAATTGCTCTTAACGCAAGAAACACAATCATCAATAAAAGCCTGATTTCAGTAGGAACCGTAAACGAAACACTAATTCACCCGCGCGAAATTATAAAGGTCGCAGTAATGAATAACGCCGTCTCAATAATATTAGTTCACAACCACCCGTCAGGAGAACCCTATCCAAGCACAGAAGATATAAAAGTAACTCACAGACTGGAAAACGCATGCAAACTAGTCGGAATAGGTTTTACCGACCACATCATTGTGTGTGACAGTTCTTACTCCAGCATGAGGGCACAAAATTTATTGGGAGGGGGTGAAAATAATTGAAAAATAATAACAAACTAGGATTGTACTTAGCAGGACTGGCAGTAGTGTTAAGTATGGTTGCAGGAGTGACGTTCGCAGCTTTCACGGATAAAGCGAAGGTGTTGGGCTCTAACTTCTCTATCGGAAGTGCGGACATTAGATTTTTGAACGATCTTCCTCTTGGCACCGACCCCACAAACCTTGTTGATGAGCTTCCCGGGCCGACGTTCGGCAATATCGGACAAACATGGTCAGCCGACTACCCTATTAAAGTAATCAACAACGGAACCTCCGGCGTCAACCTGGCGTCCCACGCTTACTACGAAACCGCAAACGATCCGGCTGACTTAAGATCTGATATTAACGTGGAAATATTTGAGTGGAACGACGCTAACGGCAACGGAGTTCTGGACACAGGGGAGGTAGGAATGAGTATGGGCAAGAAAACAATAGTTAAGTGGAAAACCGAGGGGATGGGATTGGGACAATTTAATCCCGGGCAGTTAAAAGCTCTGGTGCTTAGGTTCTCCACGGAAAACCTAAGCAGTACAAAACAGGGTAAAACTGCTCTGTTTGATTTTGAGTTCGAATCCGCGCAACTGTAAAAGTACGCGGCTTAGGATAAATTGTGGACAGGTACTACCCGATTATTTTAATAGTCTTACTTTCGATAGCGGCAAAGCTGTGCGGTGTTTCATTGTTTTACGTTTTAACCGAATCTATGAAACCTGCAGCCGGGAAGGGAGACGCAGTCATAACAGTGCCTGTCCGCAAAGTAAAAATAGGAGATATTATCTCTTTCGAGCAAACTCAAAGCGTAATAACGCACCGCGTGATAAGCATACATAACGAAACAGGCGGTACGTATTTCATAACAAAGGGAGATAATAATACATACGATGACCCCTTTCCTGTTTCCGGAAAGGAGATTTTGGGAAAAGTCATTTTTGTAATTCCTTCCGGAAAGATAATTAATATCCACTACGTACCCGTACTTTACTGGCTTTTGGGTTTTACGTTCGGCATTCTCATATACACACTCCGTGTACAAAAAGCCCCTCAACTCTGATATTCTTATGTTATGAAGTCTCTGCCCAGACTGCCTCACGAATTTTTAATATGGTGGCTTTTAAAAGCTCCCCGAAGAATACTTAAAATATCTTCGCGTCTTATAGCGCTGACCAACAATCAGATCTCCTTTACTACGAACTTCAGATTATTATTTGTGCCGCTTTTCGGCGACTACACGTTGGTTGGAAGATTTATAGGTTTTACTATTAGAATTGTCTGGATAGTATTCGGCTTTGTTTTTTTCCTACTGCTATTGCCGGTGTGCGCCCTTTTTCCCGTCGCGTGGTATTTAACCCCAGCTTTCGTTTTTAAGTACGGCGGTCCTCAGTATGCCCTAGCTTACGTTGTGGCACTGTACCTTCTCTACCTACTAAGAAACCGCGATACTCCCAGAATCAGAGTTCGGGAAAATACAAAAGAAAACTTTCAGGCGTCCTCCAGAAAAAACGTGCTGGTAGCTTTAGAAAAACTGGACTCGGAGCAAAGTTCGGGAATGAAATGGCTATTTGATCTCGATTCCTCGGAAATAATATTCAAACGCTCGGAAATAAATAAGGATCTTCTCTTTGAAAAACTTAGATCCGCCCCTTCCATACAAATATCTGCTCTCGGTCAAGCTGCTTTCGCGGACGCGCTTAGATTTAAATCTAAATACATAGAAACCGATTATCTTTTGCTTGCACTTCTAAATAACGTTCCGAAAATCGACATTATCTTGTCCTCACTTAATACTTCTATTAAAAATGTAGCGGGAAGCATTGAATGGGAAAGTGATAAAAGAAATGAGAAAGATAAAATCTTTATTTGGCAGGACGACTACGAGCTTTTATTTACAGGGGGTTTCGGAAAGGGAATGCTCGGAAGGGTTACACCGACACTGGACGCCGTTTCCCGTGACTACACAAGAGAAATAGCGCTGGGAAGATATAAGAGAATCCTGGGCCGTGAAACCGATATAAAAAACATTGCTCAAATTCTTAGCGGGTCAAAAGAAAACGTGCTCATTGTAGGTGAACCCGGAAGCGGAAAAACTACGCTTGTGAAGGGAATCGCACAGAGAATTATGGAAAGCAACGAATACAAAGCCGTCAGTAATCACAGACTGGTTAGCCTTGATATCGGAGGTCTCATTTCCGGAACTACTTCTCCCGGCAAAATAGCTGAAAACCTTAATAACATCATGGGTGAAGTAAAAAGCTCTGGTGACATCATTCTATTTATCGACGAGATACACAACCTTGTGGCCGGTGCGGGAGATGCCGACGCGGAAACTTCCAAGATTTATACGATGCTGGAACCCCATCTTGCGAATGACAAAATAAAATTTATTGGGGCAACAACCGTCTCCAACTATCGAAAATACATAGAACCTAACGGAGCTTTCGCCCGTTTATTCCATTTAGTACAAATCGACGAGCTTCCTAAAGATGTTACCGTAAAAATACTTGAAGCCAAGGCCGACAAACTTGAAAGTAAAGAAAATATATTTGTAACGTATCCTGCACTGGTAAAAACCGTAGATTTGTCAGAAAAACTTATGCACGAACGTGTTCTTCCCGACAAAGCCGTCGATATTCTAAACAGAACTTCTACAAGGGTGTTGGGCGGTTCAAGGTTACTCTCATCTTCCGAAGTTGCTACCGAGATAGCGGAGATTACAAAAATTCCCGTCGAGACCGTAACTCAGGATGAAGCCCAGAAACTCCTCTCTATTGAAGACACTATGAAAAAGATGGTAATCGGACAGGATGAGGCGGTACGGCAAATATCTACAGCCCTCAGACGTGCCCGCGCAGGCATAAGAGATGAGAATAAACCTATTGCCAGCTTTTTGTTCGTAGGAACAACGGGTATAGGAAAAACTCAAACGGCAAAAGCGTTGGCTAAACATTATTTCGGTCACGATACTAACATGATTAGACTTGATATGAGCGAGTATCAACAAATCGACAGCATGAACAGACTATTGGGAGATACTGCCGGAAATAAAGGGTTACTCACTGAGATGGTACGCACAAAACCTTTTGCACTTATATTATTGGACGAAGTTGAAAAAGCTCATCCCAATATTCTTCTTACATTTTTACAGGTTCTCGATGAAGGAAAGCTTACGGATAACTCCGGAATGGAAATTGATTTTACGAACACAATAATAATCGCGACGAGTAACGTCGGAACAAAATCAATTCAACAGGTATTTTCCGAACACGGAACTTTAGAAAAAATGCGGGAACGGGCACTGGCAGATGTGCGGGAAAAGTTTGCTCCCGAATTTTTAAACAGGTTTTCGGGAATAATAGTTTTCAATCCTCTCACAGAACAAAACGTCAGAGAAATAACCCTTCTTATGCTGGATAAAGTAAGGGAACTCTCAGAGGAAAAGGGTATAAACGTGAGATTTAAACAGGATTTGATCGACGTTCTTTCAAAAAAAGGGTATTCTCCCGAATGGGGAGCAAGACCTCTGGCACGGGTTATTGAAGACACGGTAGAAACGTATATAGCAACTAAAATGCTCAAAAAGGAAATAAACGCCGGAGACCAGGTATTGCTCGGTACTGAAGCAATGGATTGAACAACGCCGGTGGTATAATCTCATAGTTATGCAGGAAATACTTCGTGAAAGACTTGAACAACTTAAAAAAGGCCTATTTATCGAAGAAAAAAGAGCCAAAATCAAAACCCTCGAAGAAAGGGTAGCTGAAGAAGATACCTGGAAAAACTGGGAGGAAGGCAACGCAATTACACGGGATCTCTCCTCATTAAAAAAAGACATCGAAGACTACGAGATGCTCGAACTTATGGCCGAGGAAGGTGACAACGAAAACTTTGAACGCGAACTTCACCGTCTGGAACTTAACACTTTCTTTAAAGAAAAACACGACCAAAACGATGCAATCATTACCGTACATTCAGGACAGGGCGGAACCGAAGCAATGGATTGGGCAGCTACACTATTTAGAATGTACAAACGTTACGCAGAAAAAAACAAATGGGAATGGCACGAAGTTCATGCTGTTCAGGATTTCTTAAAAATGAGTCCGGGGTCCACAGACTGGTCAGACAATCCCCTTTTAACGCCGATAATTTGAGACAGACCTCGTTCGCCCTCGTAGAAGTAATTCCTTTAATAAACGAAGATGTGGAAGATATTGAATTAAAAGACGAAGACGTTGAGTGGGATTTTTTCAGGTCAGGCGGTAGCGGTGGGCAGAACGTAAATAAAGTATCCACCGCAGTACGGTTAAAACACAAACCTTCCGGAATAATCGTTGAATGCCAGGAAGAAAGATTTCAAGGAAAGAATAGAGAGAAAGCTATAAAAATTCTTAAGTCAAAACTTTACAAACTGGAATTGGAAAAAATAGAAGCAGAAAAAAAGAAAGCGAAGGGTGATTACAAAATGCCCGGGTGGGGAAACCAAATCCGCAACTATGTTTTACATCCCTACAAACTTGTGAAAGATCTTAGAACTGATATAGAATCAACTAATCCGGAATATGTGCTCGACGGAGGACTTGAAGAATTTATTGACGCAGAAATCAGGCTCTAACTACAAACTCCAACCTGAAATTTTTATTCCTGCGATCACCGCTATCGCAAACAATAGAAACGCAAAGTTTTTTATCATGTCTTTTTTAATCTCGGCTGTAGGAAGTTCGTGGTACCCGACTTTCGCAGTATTTTTTTCTGCGGTCTCCACGGATACTTTTGACGGTACAATTCCCTGACGGGCAGATTGTGCACGTGCTATCTCTGCCAAACGTCTCTCTTGTCTTCTTAATTTTGATGCTTTTTTATTTCCCATAATGGACTATTCTACCAGATTTTTAAGATACCAGATCATCCATTTCGTCCGAGTACGAAGACATCCCACCGGTCAATAATTCTCTTGCTCTGCTGCCGCCTGCCGCAGGTCCTACAATTCCTTTACTTTCCATATCATCTATAATCCTTGCTGCGCGTGAAAACCCTATTGATAATTTTCTTTGTAAAAGAGATGCAGAAGCTTTACCCATAGAACTTACAATATCTACCGCCTCGTCGAACAACGGATCTACGTCATCCCCCCAGGAACTGGAACCGGTCTTACCGTCTTTTTCCATTGCCGCGCTAAGTACTTCTTCCAAATAATCGGGCTCAACTCCCTGAGTTCTCAGGTAGTTAACGAGCCTCTCTATTTCTTTCGCGTCGATATAGGCACCCTGCAAACGGATAGGCTTTTGGGCGTCGGGAGGTACGAAAAGCATATCTCCTCTAGTCAAAAGCTTCTCTGCCCCCGGCTGATCGATAATAACTCTCGAATCCACCTGACTTGAAACGCTGAAAGCTACACGCGTAGGAATGTTTGCCTTTATTATTCCGGTGATAATGTTTATAGAAGGTCGCTGAACAGCTAATATAAGGTGGATACCAGTGGATCTGGCCATTTGCGCGAGTCTCACAACCGCTTTTTCTACCGAATTTGTATCCTGCATCATAACTTCAGCAAACTCGTCTACTACGATTACAATGTAAGGCAGCGCCTGGAATCCTGAACTTTCGTTGTAAGAATCAAGATTACGCACCCTCGCCTGTTCAAACAATTTCAAACGTCTCTCCATTTCCTGAACTGCCCACTTAAATACTGCAGGAGTCTTTTCCATATCAACAACTACAGGAGTTATTAAGTGAGGAATATCCTGATAGTGAATTAATTCGTTTCTCTTGGGGTCGACTAAAATTAACTTCACTTCCTGCGGAGAAGCGCGGAATAGAATTGAAAAAAGAATATTGTGAATGAAGATAGATTTTCCTGAATTTGTAGCACCGGCAATTAGCATATGGGGCATCTTTGCGATATCGTAAACATAAGTTTTTCCTGCGACATCCTTACCCAATCCGATAGCAAGTTTCGTCTTCATATTTTTCATAGCATCGGAGGTTATTATTGATTTAAAATTGACCACGGATCTTACGGTATTAGGAACTTCTATTCCTATCTCGGACGTTCCCGGAATAGGAGCTTCGATTCTCACCAAACCGTTAGGAGAAGCAAGCGCCAGAGCGAGGTTTTCATGCAACGAAGCTATCTTAGACACTCTTATTCCCGATTTGGTTTTCAACGCATATCTTGTAACGGACGGACCGACTTTTGTATTTGCTACCTCAACGTCTATTCCGAAAGATTTTAATGTTTCTACTATCTTTTTTTCGTTAACCTTAGTTTCAGAAGTATCCCTGGTTTCAGCAACCGGTTCTATTAGTAAATCTAACGGAGGTTCCTTCCATATTTTATTTGAAGGAGTTGTTAAAAATCCCCCCGGAGATATGGTAGCAATTGTCGACGTAGCACCCTCGGGAATGATCACGGGAACTTTTATAGGTTCGTAGTGAGAAGGTATTACCTCAAACTCCGGCGTTTCCTCAGCTTCCTCCATCTCTGACAACACAAGCGCGGGAGCGACTTCAACATTCTCTCCGTTTATATTAAATTCATCCTCTCCAACTTCTTCAAAATCCCCGGCTTCTTCTTTTTTAAACGGCCACATACCGCCGAACGGCAATTTGAACGAACCTTTCTTCTCTGAAACAAAACCCAGCACCTGGTCCAAAGAAACATCAAATATTAAAATGGCCGATATCAAAACTGCCAAAATAAGAAGAACCGCAGCTCCGTATATACTCACACCACTTGCCAAAAAAGAACTGATTTTGTATCCGACCATTCCTCCGCCTAATCCGCTTTCAGCAGCCTCTAAAGCATCATTTTTTTTAATAAAAACGTGGAAAAGGCCGGACAAACTCAAAAGAGCTAAAACCAGTCCGGTAACTATTCTTGGCTCTTTTAGCTTTACTTTCAACCTTTGAATAAATAAGGATCCGGAGATTACGAGCAAAAAAGGAAGGATTATCGACGGTTTCCCGAATAAACCTGTCATAAAACCCACTATTTTTGCGTTTATCGAGTAGGAAGGGGCAAAAAAGGCTATGATACCGAGCAATCCCGCGGTTACGAGCACCAGTGCCAATACCGACCTTATAGTCTCGGGTTTTACACTGAAGCCAAGCTTAAATTTCCTTTTTCTACCTCTCTTTGGCATTGGGTCAATTATATCATTACGACAACCAAAGTTACGCAACCAAATAATGCATAAGAAGGTGATTTACGTCACTTTAATCTATGCTAAACACTCAGTGCGTGGACAATAACTAACGGAGAACTTCTTGTTTCCTTAAAGAGAAAGTCCTGAATTTCACTTTCAAGCCTCTTTTTCTTTGCAGGCCACTCTAAGGGTTTCTCAGCTAGTTTCTCAATTGTCTTGGTTACAAACTTTCTCGATTTATCCATAAGTTCCTGAGATGCTTTTACGTAAATAAACCCGCGTGTTACTACTTCCACATTGTCTTTTAAGAGATTCCCATCTTTGGATGGGATTACCACCACGAAAACTCCGTCGGAAGATAACTGATCCCTGTCTTTTATAACAACAGGATTGATGGTGCTACCCGATCCCGCAGTGTCTATGTAAACCGGAACGGTTGCGAGTCGTCCTGACTTTCTGGCTCTGCCTGAGGAAAACTCTACGGTATCTCCTTCAAGACACTCGAACACGCGGTCCTTTGAAACTCCTAATTCTCCCAGCATGTTTGTGTAAGCGCGCATTCTGGTAATTGTTCCGCCGATTGGGATAAAGAATTTTGGTTTTACGACAGATGCAATTGTCATCAAGTCGCCTTTTGTTCCGTGACCGGATACGTGGAGGTTATCCTGAATTCTACTGTAAACTACTTCCGCGCCGAACAATGTAAACGCCGACATTACTCTTTCCACAGCCACATCAACTCCCGGAGGATTCGGGTCGGCTGAAAAGATTACAATCGGATCTTTTTCCAAAACTATTTCTTTGTGTTCTCCCCTGCTTAATCTTCCGAGTGATGAACCGGGCTGTCCATAACAACCGGCGATAATGTAAACAACATCGCCCTGAGGAAGTCTTCCCGCTTCTTTTTCTTCAACAAAAAGATCGTCGTGGAATTTGATTACTCCCAGCCCCCTGGCAACTTTTACACTTTGCTCGATAGAACGTCCGCTTAATACAACTTTTCTTCCGTGCTTTAGTGCCGCCGTCATTATCTGACTCATCCTCGAGATATTTGAGGAAATGGTTGTGATAAACATCTGTCTTTCCGGGTTACTTTCAAAAAGATCGGTGAATGTGTTTGACAAAGAACTTTCACTTTTTGAGTATCCTTCTGTTAAAACGTTTAGACAGTCCATGTGCAAAACAACACCTTCCGGGGTGTCGATTGCCAAGCCCATTGTAGAAGGCACTGAGTGATTAACACCGAATGCCGTAACTTTAAACGCGCCTGCCGTTACAGTTCCCGTACCGGGCTCCAATAAAGTGAAACGGGTTCTTTCCGCCAGATGCTTAAATCCTTTGTCATTAAGCCTTTCTTTCAGGAAACCCTGTACCAGCTTACTGGTAAATATAGGTACATCGAGTTGATTCAGCAAAAACGGTACTGCCCCGAAATGGTCTTCATGACCATGCGTGACAAATAATCCCCGTATTTTGTGAGAATTTTCCAGTATGTAAGTAAAATCCGGTATAACTACGTCAGTCCACCAAAATTATATCGTCGCCATACTCATAAACCGTTAGGTTTTTCGTGACCGACTCAGTTCCGCTTAAAGTTATTATTTTAAGCCTGTTCTTTGCCGCTCCCTTTTCTTCTTGTGAAATTGAATTTACGTATTGTTGATCCATATGATAAGTTTACAAACCCAGAACAAGTTGTCCATCATCTATTTGTTGGTCCGTTTGCACAGGTATGTTTTTATCTCCTTTTTTAATTAAATCTAATATTTGCGGAATCCTCTTAAAATCTTCTACAAATCCGCGCATCATCTCAGGATTCCTTAGAGCTGCTGCGGGATGGTAAACCGGATAAACATTAAAGTTTTTAGTACGCAATAATGTACCTCTGTCGTGGGTTATTCTTCCTTCCGGATAAAAGTAATTCATTGCAAATCTTCCGAGCGTCACAACCAGCACCGGTGAAATTATCCTCAATTGGTAAGCCAGGAATTTTTCACACGCGGTTATTTCATCGGGTAGTGGATCGCGGTTTTCGGGAGGACGGTGTTTTACTATATTTCCGATCCACACATCTTTCCTCGACAGTCCTATATCGGACAGTGATTGCTCCAATAGCTTTCCTGCCCTTCCTACAAACGGTCTGCCTGTCTCATCTTCGGTACGCCCCGGGGCTTCTCCGATAAAAACTATTTCACTACTTGTATTTCCTTCTCCGGGTACGGCGTTCAGCGCACCGGAATGAAGGCGGCATTTTTTACAGACTTTTACAGCCAAATTGACATTTTCCATCATTTCTTCTTTGTTCATATTATTTGGGGAGATAGTATTTTAAATTGTCTGCGTTTATAAAAACCTTTTCCGCTTTGCCCTCAACAATTTCCTTAGCAACTTTCCTGCACATAGATTCCAACGTTCTGGTAAGACTTCTGATTCCGGAATCGTAACCGAACGGTCTTATTATTCCCGGCCAAAGATTGGGGTCTATAACTATTTCTTCCGGTTTCAATCCGGAATTCTCGATAACCTTTGGAAATACATAATCTCTTGCTATAATCATTTTTTCGGTATCAGAATATGAAGGCATTTTAATAATTTCCATTCTGTCCAACAGAGCTGTTGAAAGAGGACCGAGATTGTTTGCCGAACAAATGAACATTACATCCGACAAATCTACGGGGAAATCGATGTAGTGATCCCTGAACGCTACGTTTTGCGCAGGATCCAAAATCTCGAGCAAAACTGCCATTATGTCGGACTGTAATCCTTTTTCACCGCTGGCTTTCTCTATTTCGTCAAGTAAAATAACGGGGTTTTTAACTCCCGAACTAATCAAAGCTTTTATCACCAATCCGGGCTCTGACTCAGGAAATGCCTTACTCCTACCTCTTATCTCAAGGGTGGAGCCGATGCCTCCCATAGCGATTCTTACAAACTTCCTTTGCATAGCCTCGGCTATAGAAATAGCAAGTGTGGTCTTACCTACACCTTGCAGACCGACCATTAATAGAATAGGTGCCCTTCCCAATGCGTCTTTTTGGCGTTGTTTCAAAAGAATAAGCGAAGACATATATTCCAGGATTCTTTCCTTTACATACTCCAGACCGTAGTGATGCTGATCCAAAACCTGCTTTGTAACAGCAAGGTTAAGTCTGTCCTCAGTCTTAGCTGCCCATGGAATAGAGGTCACAATGCCAATATACCTCGCTAAAGTGTCGTATTCGGTCGCGTAGTGCCCCAGATTGGCCATTCTATCCAATCTTTGAATCATTTGGCGCAAACGGTCGGCAAGATCCTCAGGAATACCCTTTGTTTCGTCTACCTTTGCGGTTAACGTTTTTAACTCTTCAAATAAAAAGTCTTTTTTTCCTTCTTTTTCACTCATATTGTACAAATCCGTAGTAACTTCCGGATTTCATGTAACTAAGCACCAGTGCTTTAAAAGACTCCGGCATGGCACCCGTATCAAATTTATTAACATATCCTACACCAATGTCGGTAAAGACAAAAATCTTAGATCTTACGGTTTCCGGGATTTTATTCCTTATGTTCACGAAGTACGAATTTAAATCTAAACCTTTCTTCAAACCTTTTGCAACCTGCATGATCTCATCACCCATCTTAGTGCTGCTTGTAACAATCACAAGATTATCCGAAATTATTTCAGAAAATTCTCCCGATATGTATTTCTTATATGAACCGGGTTGAACTTTGCTTTGCGGGAAAAATAAAATACTAATTCCGTTTGTACTATCAGGCTCCTCTGCAGGATTAACTACAATTACAAATGGGGAGAGGTTTGCGGTTTTTAGAAAATCCTGATCAAAAGAATTTTCAACTCCGAAAAATTTTAAAGCGTCGGTAAAATCCGAAGGAGAGTAGAACACTACGGCAAAATTTGTGTCAAAAGGAAGAAAACTTTCAACTTCTATGCCTTTGTCACCGCTTGTTACTTCTTTTTCCGCCACAGTAGTTACAACGGGCGCGTTATTCTGTGAACTTACTGCTTTGGGAAATACTGTTTCTACCATAGTTTTACCGTTGGCAACTGCCTTATTTGTAAGATAAGTGGATATGATTATCGAAGCTACCAACAATAAGAATACCCCGGCGCCCGCGAGTAATCCCCAAACGGAAAAGCTCGGACCGGCGGTTTGTTTCCTTTTTTCTCCACCAGAGAGTTGGTAGTAGCGTTTGTCCGTCATACCTGCGGAATTACCAACTACGGCACCGCAGGAGGAACAAAAAAACACATCTACCTTTGACAAATTTCTTCCACACTGGGGGCAGTTTCTCGACATCAAATAAATTATAACAGCTTACAGCGTAAAGGTTATCAATTCTCTAAATCGTCAGATTTAGGTTCGAG
>Ga0075587_138_pt1 | contig 10884 bp, 14 predicted proteins | sample RifGroC1_FD_68197 | JGI IMG/M metagenome (GOLD analysis project Ga0075587, IMG submission 68197) | candidate division WWE3 bacterium GW2011_GWC1_42_102
CAAACATCTAGTACCGAGCCACTAGTTCCTCCTGTCCCATCCGAACCCCCTGTGATTATTAACACGTGTTCTGAATACTGCGTGAGCAAAGGGTATTCTTCTGGTACGTGCAGAAAAAATAGTGGCCAATGTCGAAAGAATAATGAAACTTCTTTAAGCGAGGGAAACGGCTATTGTACATCATATTCCGCGCCAAATTGCTGTTGCTTTAAGTAAGAAACCTGTCGTTACCTGCTTATTTTTCTCAAACAAACCGAGACAAAGGATAAAGAAATGTCGAAAGTTGAAGATGCTGATTTAGTCGGTAGTTTACGCAAGGTAGAAAAGGTTAGAGTAACGTTTAACTGGCTCCCCATCGTGCGTTATCTTCGAAATTATTATGTTAACAAATGTTAAGGTTTTGGCTCGCCATACAGGGCTTTTAAGAAAAAGAAAATACTGTTGGAAATTTTAGTTACAGATAGTTTGGAATTTTGAGATGTGCTAAACTAGCAATAGTGAAGCCCATGAATACTGTTTGGAGAATTGTACAGATTCTTGTTCGCATGTTTTTCATAATTATTACTTTGTTGGTTTTACTGCTACTTTTATATAGGTATGTGTTATTCCCTAACGATTCGATATACTTTGCCGGGGGTTGTTTTGTCCGTGAGTCAAAGTACGGTTGGCCAATCACTTTTTACACAGTAGTCAGGGAATGTTTTACGTGTTGTGAACCTAGAGTGACCTACCCAATAAAAACATTAAACTTAGGAAGTTTGATTTTTGATGTTGCTTACCTTTTTTCTGCACTCTATTTTATTCGTACGTGCTTCAAGTCAATCCAAGATAAAAAATCTAAACGTAATACTAATAAATCGATTGAGACATCTTCGCTACCATCAAAATTATGATGTTACTAAACGTTGATATTTTGGCTCCCCGTCGTGCATTATCTTCGAAATTATTATGTTAAGAAATTTTGACGATTAAAACATTGGGCAGAATTTTGCAGGAGAAATGCGTCGGTTTTCAATAAGCGTTTCCTTACTGCACACAATGGGACTATTATCTTCTTTACATTTGCCTGTTGTTTGTCCCGTTGTGGTAATGATGCATCCTCCTTTACACTCTTTTGAATTTGTACACAACCTACCTCCATCTTTATAGGATACTATGCAAATACCACCGACTGACCAACCATAAAATGAGTACTCACCCCCACGTACCTGACATATTAATGGTGCTATTCTAGGGTATATACGTATAAAGATGACAAGAGCCAAATAGACTGCGATAAGAGTCACTAATATTACTAATAGTATTTTTAATAGTTTCTTCATCTAAGTTTAATTTTATTATGAATGTCTATGTAAAATAAAGTCTTTAGTTGACGTGGAACCGTACGGACTTGTTCCGGATTTTAAGAGTCTAATAAAGGCTGATAAGGTTCGTATAACATCTACTTGGCTCCCCCGGGTGGATTCGAACCACCAACCTGCCGATTACATGTGATCCGTTTGTTTCCAAACAGCATGGACTATCTCATCATCTTTTGTGTTAGTGGTTTCCCTGAGTTCACCCGATTTTTCAACCGTCGTTACCGACGGAAGCTGCACTATTCCGCTATGGATTTCTTTGTGACAGTTTGAGCAGACTAATAAGCACTTCTCAAGCTCTTTTTTAATTGCTTCCCAGCTTCTTGTTAGTCCTCTACACGAAAGACCGAAATCTTTCTTTTCGCCTTCTTTGTGATGAAACTCGAGTGCCGCCAGGCACTTTTTGTAACCACAAATGTTGCAACTATTTCCCAAGTATTCGACCGCGAGCATTTTCAGCTTTCGTCTCCTTTTAGAGACGGCGAGGCTGATATAACGAGCCCTGTCAGAATACTTTCGGGTTTCCTTCGTCACAAAATATTTATACAATATCCACAACGGTTGTCAACGTACAGTCGGACGCTCTACCATTGAGCTACAGGGGAACGAAGCACAGAAATAGTAACATAACCGCTTTGGGCCTTCAATAACCGATTATTTTTCTATATTAGTGGAGATTACGGATTTTCCTGAACCACGTCCTTGGCCGGATTTTTACCAACCTCTCTCAGCACAAAAACTCCCATAACCAGGTTTACCGCTAAAAACCAATAAGTAAGGGGCAGTTGAAGATTAATCAGGCTAAACACCGTGTCTATAAGCACAGGGAGAGTCATGGTGTGGAGAGCAACTCTGAAAGCATTCTTGTAAGAAACGCCGTTCTTCAGTGCCTTTCCTAACATAAACAGCAGACCCCCTATCACCAAAAGATAGGCGCCCCTAAAAATGGAATAGTAGACCATAAGCCCCGCGAATACCGGAATTATGAGAATTAAGGGTAGAATCCAGCCGGATACCTTACGGATGTCGCCAATGGCTCCAATTACCTTCCCTTTGTCTAAAGTAGCGTCAGGCAAGTCTTTGAGTGGGTAAACCCCGGGCTCTCCGGCCTTTTTAACCAGCATATTTTTCTGGTTCACCAAAATGGCTGTATTGTATTTCTCAAGATCTTCGACGGTTCCGTTTTTGTCCAGAACAACAAGATTTTCGGGAAGTTTTTCTTTATCCTCAGTTTCATAAGTACCCGGGAAGGGTATTACCAAGGGCTCGGGTTTATTTATCTCCCACTCCCCGGCTTTTATCGTGAAAACCAGGTCGTCCGGATACACCTTCTCTGCTTCTGATAGAGCATTTTGAAAAGTACCCCTGATTTTAGGGGCTTCTATAAAGTAGGTTCCGACGGACGTAATAAAGGCCGCTATTAGAACCAGAACCACGTAGTATTTTAAGGAAAATTCAAAGGGTGTTTTTAGAATTTCATTATAGTATTTGGGAGAAAAGATGCTTTTATATGCGACGTGTAAAGTGTTTCGGTACCCTTGGTGTCGGATCACGCATGAAAATATTTGAATATTTGAGGAATACCGGTAAATCCACGGTTGGTGAGATAGTTGAGTTCGTAAATCTGACTCAGCCCACCATCTCTTACCACCTGAAGGAAATGAAAATGGCGGGATTACTTGAAAGCGACAAGTCCGGCAAAGAAGTCTTCTACTCGATCAGGAGAAAATGTCCTTCCCGTAACGGTGATTGTGTTCTCAATAAGGTAAAACTTTCTTAATGATTTATTCCCTCGAAATAAAAAACTTAAAATCAGGAGTTGAGCAAAAAGAGATATTAAAAGGCGTAGATCTTGCGCTAAAACCTAAAGAAGTTCACGCGTTAATGGGTAGAAACGGTTCGGGTAAAAGTACGTTAGCCCAGACTTTAATGGGAAGCCCGACTTACGAAGTAACCGGAGGTTCTGCGAAAGTTTTTGGTAAAGACATTTTAAAAATCGACACCACGGAACGTGCAAAAACAGGGTTATTTTTATCTTTCCAGTATCCAAGTGAGATACCGGGTGTGAAAGTGTACAGCTATTTAAGAATGCTTCACAACAAATCACATGAAGATAAATTGTCCCCCAAAATGTTTAGAGAATATTTAGAAAAGAAAATGGAACTTCTGGAAATGGACAAATCTTTTGCGGACCGTTTTTTAAACGAAGGTTTTTCCGGCGGCGAAAAAAAGAGAATGGAAATGTTGCAGATGTTAATGCTCGAGCCGAAAGTTATTATTCTTGATGAAGTAGACAGCGGCCTGGATATAGATGCAATCAAAATTGTTTCCCGGGCGGTAAATTATTTAATCGCGGAACACAGTTCTTCCGTGCTACTTATAACTCACTACTCCAGGATTTTAAATTACATCAAGCCCGACTTTGTTCACATAATGCTTGACGGGAAAATCGTTAAGACAGGTGGAGAAGAAGTGGCGTCTCATCTGGAGGAGTACGGTTACAGTAGTTCCGAACTGCATGTTCCTGCAGTAAAGCATGAAGAGTAATCAAATAAAAGACATCCGTGAAACCTACGCTGATAAGTTCGGTTTCAACATGCCTGAGCAACCCTTTTCGAAGGTACAGAAAGGTTTATCCGAAGACGTGGTCAGGCAAATATCTAAGAGCAAAGGTGAACCGGAGTGGATGCTGGATTATAGACTCAAAGCTTATGAGGCTTTTACAAAAAAACCGATGCCGGAATGGGGAGCCGATCTTTCACACATAGATTTTCAAAATATTTATTACTACATTAAACCCGGAGATGTTGAAAAGAGAACCTGGGATGATGTACCGGAAAATGTTAAAAAAACTTTCGATAGGTTGGGAGTTCCTCAGGCTGAAAGAGAATACCTTGCGGGGGTAAAAGCCCAGTATGATTCCGAGGTAGTTTATTCTTCTCTGATGAGCGAACTTGAAGAGGAAGGTGTGATATTTTTATCAACCGATGAAGCCCTGAAAAAATACCCTGAAATTTTTAAAGAATATTTTGGAAAAGTAATTCCGTCTGCAGACAACAAATTCGCGGCATTAAATAGTGCTGTCTGGTCGGGCGGATCTTTTGTTTATATTCCGAAAGGCGTAACTGTGAAACGTCCTCTTCAAGCGTATTTCAGAATAAATGCAGAAAGTATGGGGCAGTTTGAGAGAACATTAATAATTGCCGAAGAAGGCAGTTTTGCAAACTATGTTGAAGGTTGTACGGCTCCTGTTTATTCATCGGATTCACTCCACGCGGCTGTGGTGGAAGTTATAGTAAAACCCGGCGCCCGTTTTAGATATACGACCATTCAGAACTGGTCCGACAATGTATACAACCTCGTTACAAAAAGAGCGCGCGTTGAAAAAGACGCGGTTATGGAATGGGTTGACGGGAACCTCGGTTCCAGAGTAACCATGAAATATCCCTCATGCTACTTAATCGGTGAGGGGGCGAGAGGAGAAGTTTTGTCTATCGCCTACGCCTCAAAGGGTCAGCACCAGGACGCCGGTGCAAAGATGATTCATGCGGCGCCCAATACTTCCTCCAGCATTGTTTCAAAATCGGTTAGTTTGCGAGGAGGAAGGACAAGTTACCGGGGTCTAGTTGATGTGGCGTTGTCAGCCCCAAATGCAAAATCCCGTGTGGAATGCGACGCTTTGATACTGGACTCAATTTCGGCGACGGATACTTTTCCGACAATGAGAATTAACGAGAGTAGCGCGAACGTGGAGCATGAAGCTACCGTCAGTAAAATCGGCGAAGAAAAATTGTTTTATTTAATGAGTAGAGGATTAACCGAGAATGAGGCGATGGGTTTAATAGTTTCCGGATTTATAGAGCCGATCGTCAGGGAACTTCCGATGGAATACGCGGTCGAATTAAACAGACTTATCGAACTCGAAATGGAAGGGAGCGTCGGATAATGAAAAGCGTGCTACTTGAAAAAAATCAAAATATTTCATTGTCTCCGACTGAAAACACACAATACATTTATTTAGTGCAGGGCGGTTCAGCTGAAGTGACAAACCTCGAACTTAATTTTGAAAAAGAAGGGGTTGCCTGTGAAATTATTGTGTTGGGAAAAATGCACGAGGGACAATCGGTAGAACTTACAACCACATCGCGCCATCTCGTTCCCAATACTTCCTGTGTAACTAATTATTATGTGGCTTTAGAAAATTTATCTTCTTCCAACTACGTGGGAAAAATAATCATCGCGAAAAAAGCTTTTCAAACGAATTCGTATTTAAATAACAAAACTTTAGTTATAGGGGAAGGCACTAAAAACATAACCCGCCCTATTTTAGAAATTGAAGCTGACGATGTTAAAGCTTCCCACGGATCAACTACAGGAAGGGTCCGCGAAGATGATGTTTATTATTTGACCAGCAGGGGTCTGACCAAAAAAGAGGCCGAAGAGGTTATAGTAGAAGGATTTTTCGAGAGTGTGGTGGCGAAAATTGAGGCAGGGGTTGTTAGAGAAAAAGTTCGGGTTGGAGTAAAATCTTAATACCATGAACATAGAAAAGATTAAAAAGGATTTCCCAATTCTTGAAAGAAAAATAGGGCTAAACGACCTTGTCTATTTGGATAACACAGCCACGACTCAAAAACCCTTGCAGGTAGTAGAGGCTCTCAAAGATTATTATTTTCAGCACAACGCCAACATTCACCGGGGAATTCACACCTTGAGTGAGGAAGCTTCGGAAATGTACGATAATGCGCGTAAAACCGTCGCGCAATTTATAAACGCTATTTATCCGGAAGAAATTATTTTTACCCGCGGTGCGACCGAATCACTAAATATGGCAGCTTTTTCGTGGGGAATTCCGAATTTAAAAAAAGGCGACAAAATCTTACTGACGGGATTTGAACATCACAGTAATTTAATTCCTTGGCAGATTGTGGCAAAAAACACCGGAGCGGAATTGAAATTCGTAAAGATTGGATCCGCAGGTATCGTTGATATGACCGAATTTAAAAATGCTTTAACTCCCGATGTGAAGTTAGTGTGTGTTGCCCACGCCTCAAATGTTTTGGGAACAATTCTGGATATTAAAGAAATATCCAAAATGGCACACGCTGTCGGTGCTTTGGTTTGTGTCGACGGAGCCCAGGCCGTGCCTCATATGCCGGTTAATGTGCAAAGTTTAGGGTGCGATTTTTACTCTTTTTCCGGACATAAAATGCTGGGACCTACGGGAATCGGTGTTTTGTATGTTAAGAAAAGTGTGATGGGTCAAATGGTTCCCTTTCAGTTCGGCGGTGGAATGATCAAGGAAGTTTCCTTAACAGATGCAAGCTGGGCGGATGCCCCGGAAAAATTTGAAGCAGGTACGCCGGACGCTGCCGGTGCAATCGGATTGGCTGCTGCGATAGATTATCTTACTGCGCTCGGTATGGATAAAGTAAGAGAACACGAAATCGAATTGGGAAAGTATGCAATCGAAAAACTAACGGCAATCGAAGGAATAAAAATACTCGGTCCCCTTGATCCGGAAAAAAGAACGGGATTAATCTCATTCTATTCCGAAAAAGTTCATGCCCACGACATAGCTTCGGTGCTCAACAGTTTCGGAGTTGCCGTAAGGTCGGGACACCACTGCGCGATGCCTCTGCACAAAGAATTAGGATTACCCGCTACAGTGAGGGCGTCTTACTACATTTATAATGATTTTTCGGATATTGATAAGTTGGCTGAGGGAGTCAAAAAAGCACTGACAATGCTTTCATAAATATGGATGACATATACCAAGAGGAGTTGATGGATATTTATAAAAATCCTGCAAGACGGGGTTCTCTTGATGACGCTAATGCCTCAACTTCGCAATCAAACCCGATGTGCGGGGACGATATTAGTGTGCAGTTAAAAATAGAGGACGGAGTTGTTAAAGATGCAAAATTCCACGGAAGTGCGTGTATGGTTAGTATAGTTTCCAGCGAAATTTTATTGGATTATTTGGTGGGTAAAAAACTGGAAGAAGTTAAAAGTATTTCAAAAGAAAAACTTCTTGAAATGTTAAATCTTAATCTCACTACCAGCCGTATCGGTTGTGCGACCCTCGCTCTGGGAGCAGTGCAAAAAGCGGTAACAGGCTATGAAGAAAAATGATGCCAAAGAAGAAATAAAAATAACGAAGGAATTCAATATGGGAGAACTTGTATACAAACACCCGTCTGCTGAAGAAGTATTGCTGGATTACGGTTTACATTGTGCGGGATGTTTTGCGAACTCGTTTGACACTGTTGAAGCCGGGGCTAAGGCTCACGGGATGACGGACGCCGAGATAGACGAGATGCTCGAAAGAGTGAACGAACGTGTCTCCCAGCATGGATTCGTTAGCGAAGACAAAATTTGAAAGAGTGTCGAAGAGGTTTCCGGAAGTAGAAGAGGGCGCAAAATTTGCCCGTATCGTTTTGAATACGGCCCCCAACGAAACATTTCACGTTAAAGCTAATATTACGGTCGGGGGAAAAGAGTATTTTTCGGATGACACGGACTACACACTTGAAACTGCAATAATAAACACCGTCGAAGAGATTCTTCAAATGATAGAAAAAGGCAAGGACGTACAGGACAAAACCGCGTTAAAGGAAGAAATTGACTTGCTCGAAGAAATAGAATAACCTACACGTTGTAAGTTCAGCTTATTGTCATTACGGTGTTTTAGGGGTGATTAGCTCAATTGGCAGAGCTCTCGTCTTACGTTTGATGCTATAGTGAGCAACGCGAGCTATAGTTCAAAGGAAAGTACCCGGGAGTTTTAGTAATATTGAAAACTTGGTTATAACTTGGGTGATTAGCTCAATTGGCAGAGCTCTCGTCTTATACACGAGCGGTTCCTGGTTCGATCCCAGGATCACCCACCAAAAAAGATTTTTCCCTCTCTACTGCGCCGTGTATTTTTTGTCCTATACTTCCCGGATTTTTTATAGCCGACAAGACCAGTAAAGGTAGATATAACAGTAACAAAATGGTGTGTGTCCACTGCCATCCGAAGGCAGAGAAGTAGAAGAACAAACTTAAGATAATCACTGTCGCTGTATAAAACCACGCCTTTTTAATCCTCGGCAAAAGTCCTATCAACGGTATCGCAAGAATAATGAAATCAGCGGGCATAGAGTGCGGTGTCATTATTAGTGCTGTTATTAGACAGAAGTAGAATATGTCGGAGCCTTGCGTGTAGGAGTCTCTTTTTTTGAGAAGGAAAATAAAAAGTGCGGCCTGTGTCGACAACGCTAACGTACCTATTACCGCGACACTGGCACCCCAAGTTTCAGTGTTTTCCTTTCCATAAAAGCTATATACATTTCTGTGGCTACCCAAAAAATAAAGGTACCTATTTGACCGAGATGTACGGTTGCGTAGATTGGGTAAAACGAAGCGACAAACGCAGTTGTCCAGGAAAGAAATTTTAACTTGTGGAACTTATAAAGTCTGTAGATTGTCCATAGAATAGCTACCAAAGTAAGAGCCTGTGCGACCTTTTCTGCTACTAGAGGTGGAATAAGCAGAAAAGGAAAATATGGAATCGCGCTGACAGGTAGATTAACAAATGCCATGTAACCCTTTTCTCCGCCGAAGCCTTTTTTGAAAAGCTGTTCTTGAATGTTTTGTTGTACTTCAGGATTATATAAATTACTTTTGTCTGTGATTAATATCGTGGCGCCGGTATAAAAAGCGTAAAAATCTACGGGCATTGTTTTAAAAGCCGCAACAATATAGTGCGAGAATGTAACAAAGGAAACTATAATTATTGCAGCCTTTGATCCGAAGTCTTTTATATCGAGGTCGCGTATTTTACCCAACCAAACTTTTAAAATGGTGATATTCACTGAACAAGTATATCAATTTAAACGGAGCAGGGGTTTAAAGAGTATCCAACTCGGTTTTTTCCTGTTCGCCGGTTCTGTCTATATATTGAAGATATCTTTCGGTTGTAGAAATTCTTTTGTGTCCTGCAATTTTAGACAAGTAGATTATGCTAACGCCGCTTGCTAAATGATGGGCGACGAAAGTATGTCTTAAATCGTTAACTTTAGCCTTTTCCACACCCGCTAATTTGAAGAACCTATCTATAGTGGATCTGATGTTTCTTATTAGTAAAGGGTTACCGGTTTTTGTTACAAACAAATAACCTGAGTTTTTTACAATTGATCTTTCTTCGCTCATGTATCTGTTAACGGCATCAATAACAGCTTTGTTCAAAGGAATAGTTCTGGCTTCTTTATTGTTTTTCTTAGCAACAAAAAGAGTTCCGGTTGAGCCGGAGATAGTTAGATTTTCAGTTTTGATTTCAGCAAGTTCTGAAATTGTTACACCTGTCTGAAGCAGCATCTCTATCATTGCGTAAGTTCTAAGGTCGTTTCTTGTGGCATCTCTTAAAGCTCTGTATTCCATTTTAGTTAAAATACGGGGAGCTTTTGTTTCAAGTTTAGGATGTTTTAAACCAAGCGAAACGTTTTCTGAAATTTCTCCTTCTGAGTAAAGATATTTAATGAAAGTTCTGGTAGCGTTTGTTTTTCTTGACACGGATTTTAAAGTGTAATCGGCATTGGACAACTTTTTCATAAAGTCCTCCAGATGACCAAGTTTTATTTCACTCACCAGGTTCACGCCCATGCCGGAAAGGTGGGATAATAGTTGCTCAACGTCCTTGCTATAAGCTACAACAGTAGCACCGGACTTGCCGTCATTTTTAAGTTTTTCTACAAAGTTTTTATGCGCAGCTTCAAGGTTTAACATAGTTTTTTGTTATTTAAGCAGTGTAATAAGGGATTCCGTAAACAAATAAAAATACCGTCATAGGTGAAATCCTATGGGCTATTCTAGCACCTGCCTTGCCAAGTGTCAATTAATTAACTATCATCGTTTTAATGCTAAAAAAAGGTACCCGGGGAAAGTTATTAGTATCCCTAGCTTTGCTTGTAATATCGGCGAATTTTATAAAATCGACTGTAGAAGTGTTGAATAGCAGGAAAAGGCTTGAAGACGCCCTGGATAAGGAAGTCAGCCTTACGTTTGAGAGGGACACGCTTAAAAAACGGATAGAGTACAAGAAGACCGGGGAATATATAGAAGAAAGTGCCCGTAACGAACTTAATATGATAAAACCGGGCGAAAAAGTGTTTGTACTGGATGAAGAAAAACCGGCGGCGGGGGAGGTTGCCTCAGCTTCTGAAACCAGGGAATTGACGCCGGTTGATGACATGGAAGACCCGAACTGGTATCTTTGGTACAAGCTGTTTTTTTGACAATAAAGGGCTTATCTGTTAGATTTTTACGGTACTAACGCGGGGTGGAGGAATGGCACCTCACCGGGCTCATAATCCGGGGGTCCTGGTTCGAGTCCAGGCCCCGCAACCAAATATTCCCACTTTCAATTGATATCTGTATAATCTCATCTGAGACAGGCCAACATAGCTCAGTCGGTAAGAGCGGTCGTTTCATAAGCGACAGGTCCCAGGTTCGATCCCTGGTGTTGGCACCATATAACTCAAAC
>Ga0075587_139_pt1 | contig 9251 bp, 7 predicted proteins | sample RifGroC1_FD_68197 | JGI IMG/M metagenome (GOLD analysis project Ga0075587, IMG submission 68197) | candidate division WWE3 bacterium GW2011_GWC1_42_102
ACCCATGAGATTTATTATTAAAACTTCGCCCTTGCCACCGAGATCTACAATTTTGTGGCCGACGCCGGGCGTCCCTTCAGGATAATTTGCAGGTCTTATTATCGGGAGTGAATCGATTACATCCTCTGATTCTTTTTGCCAGAAAATATGATCACCTCCGGTAAAAAAATCTACACCGGCTTTTTGCATATCCTGAATTTTTTCTTCAGTGAATCCTCTTCCGGAAACTAAATTTTCACAATTGGAGAAAACGAAATCTACAGAGTGTTCTTTGATAATTTCGGGTAGCGCGGCTTGCACCGCTTTACGACCGGGGCTGGCAACTATTTCGCCTACGCAAAGAATTTTCATAATTTTTTTAAAGTTTGGTAATTTGAAAGTTATATATTCTATATTTACCAAACACGTTGATCGGCTCTACTGTTGATTTATACAACAAAAATATTGTAATGACAATAAGAAGTAGTGATACAGCCACAAAGCAACCTTTGACTAAAGAGCTTAAAATCCTTGCAGCTACAATAAAAACGACCACTATTAGTAATGCCATTAATACGTAGTACATTTGTTAACACCGCACCAAATCAGGCTTAGTTACTAGTTTGGTAGACTAAAAAAGCAAAATAAACTGCAAAATTATTTTGCAGTTTCCGACACTCTTGTCTCTCTTATCACCGTTACTTTTACAACTCCGGGATAAGATTGCTCGAGTTCAATTTTCTTTGCAATTTCGCGTGCAAGAAATGCTGTTGAGTAATCGTCAACTTTTTCAGGTGACACAAATACCCTGACTTCACGTCCTGCTGAAATTGCATATGCTTTTTCTACTCCGTCGAACGACATGGAAGCGTTCTCAAGTTCTTTAAGTCTTGTTGCGTAGGATTGATAATCTTCACTTCGCGCTCCCGGTCTGGCACCGCTTACATGATCTGCCAGATTTACAACCGCAGATTCAATAGAGCTAAACGGTCTGTCTTCATGGTGTTCGGCAACACAGTTTATAACATCTTCGGATATTTTGTATTTTCTTAGAAGATCAACGCCCAGCTGAATATGAGTTCCCTCATCCTCGGTGACAACCTTTCCGATATCGTGAAATAAACAGCCGAGACGGACAACATCGACTTTGATGCCCAATTCGTGCGCAAGGGCTATTCCTATTTTGCTTTCCTCCATCGTGTGCTCAATCATATTCTGACCATAAGAAAATCTATATTTAAATCTCCCTAATATTTGAATGAGTTCTTTGGGAATATTGTAAGCTCCGATTTTGTGACATAAATCATCTCCTGCTTTATACATAAGATGTTCCGTGTCCTGTTGTGTTTTCTGAACTATCTCTTCAATTTTCGCGGGTTGAATTCTTCCGTCGGCTAAAAGTTTTTCCAGCGCAATTTTTGCAATCTCACGTCTTACCGGATCAAAACAGGAAATTAATATCTCTCCGGGAGACGAATCCAAATCAAGGTCTACTCCGGTCAGCTCTTCAAACGTTCTGATGTTTCTTCCTTCTTTTCCGATTATTCTTCCTTTTACATCTTCGTCCGGTAGTTTAACTTTAGAAGTTGTGTGTTCCACAACGGTATCTGTAGCTCCGAAGCGCATAGCACTTACGAGCATTTCCTGTGAAACCTTATCGGAATTGTGTTTGATTTCTTCTTCAACTTCTCTTATTCTCTTGCCTTTTTCCTGAGCAAGTTCTTTGTCCAATGACTGGAGCAAAAGATTTTTAGCTTCGTCCTTGCTCATAGCGGAAACGTGTTCTAATTCATCCTGAGCCTTTTTGTGAAGCTCCTCTATTTCTTCCTGCTTTTTCTCGATTTTCTCTTTTACCTCTTTGAGGGTCTTAACTTTTTGCTCAATATCACGTTCTTTTGTCTCAACTTCAGTCTTTCTTATTGCCAGAGCCTTCTCAATCTCCAGCGAACCTTCTCTGATTCTTCTGGACTCTTCCAGGGAACTTTCCTTGGTCTTTCTGGCCTCGTCATCGGCCTGGGACCTGATTTTCAAAGCCTCGTCTTTGGCTTCTATTACAATCTCTTTTGCCTGGGACCTTGCTTCTATAACAACAGCCTCATTTTCCAGGTCTCTGTCCTGGATAGTAAGAGGGGCTTTTTCCTCTTGTTTCGGCTTATTTGAATTAGTTACTACGCGTGAAACGACTACACCGGTCACCCCGGCTACTAATACTAAGAGTACTGTTACTGGATCCATATTTAATTACCTCCATAATTTGTTTAACCATATGTTTTAAATTCGGTGGAATCGCCTCTATTAAAGAGCGTCGGTACAACTTAAGATCGTGGAAAAGGGGGTATAAAAAAGCCCGATTTCAGCGTGTTTTTAAGCAATATGCCGGCGAATTCCATGCCTTGATGTTATTTTAATGACGCGATTTTGTCAACCTCCGCCCTCACGCGGTCGGGATTGAACCCTTTTGATATAAGATACCTAATCAGCTTATTACGGGTAGCAGGGTCCCTTAGACTCTTTAGCGACCGAGCCTTTTTTTCAACCAATATGCCAAGAGATTTCTCTTCTAATTCTCCGCCCAGTTGACTAAGGTACTTACCGGAAATGCTCTCCGGTATTCCCTTTTTATAAAGAAACATCGCGGCTTCCCTGGAACTTTTCGATTTGGGTGAGAGAATCAAACCCTCGATGTATCGTCGCGTGTACTCGTCGTCATCAATGTCCCTGGAAGTTTTAAATCTCAATATTATCTCATCGACAACCGTAGCAGGATCAACGCCGGGCGGAAAAGATATTTTACGAAGATAGTACGCCGCCCTATCCCTCACTTCCTTTTCAGTGCGGAAAGAATAAGAAACAAAATCCAATATTTTTGAATATAACTTATCTACGGATTCTCTAATATCAGACATTTGTTATTATTCAATTTCTTCGGACATGGGAACTGAAGAATCTTCGGCACTAACCATTCCCAACTCAAGAGGTATTTCGTTACTTTGTTTTACAGTCTCTTTTATTTTCTTTGCCAGGTCATCACGCAGTTTTGGATTGCTTTTCAGGTAAACTCTTGAAGCCTCTTTACCCTGCCCGAGCTTTTCTCCGTTGTATTCATACCAGGCTCCCGATTTTTTAATTACGTTCAAATCCGTACCGACATCCAGTATGTTAGCCTCTTTACTTATTCCTTCGTTAAACATTATGTCGAACTCGGCTTTTCTGAAAGGAGGTGCTACTTTGTTTTTTACTACTTTGGCTACAACGCGTATTCCGTTGATATCCTGTCCGACTTTAATTGATTCAATTTTTCTTACTTCTATTCTTACAGAAGCATAGTACTTTAAAGCTTTTCCTCCGGGGGTAGTTTCGGGATTTCCGAACATAACACCAATCTTCATTCTCAATTGGTTAGTAAAAATAAGGGTGCACTTGGATCTGCTTATTGTTCCCGTCAATCTTCTTAAAGCCTGGCTCATTAGACGTGCCTGTATAGCAACAAAGCTGTCGCCTATGTCACCTTCGATTTCTGCCCTGGGAACTAAAGCGGCAACAGAGTCTATTGCCACAACATCCACAGCGTTAGATCTAATCAAGGTTTCTGCAATTTCCAAAGCCTGTTCGCCGGTATCAGGTTGAGAAACGAGAAGATTTTCAACATCAACACCGGTCTTTTCCGCGTAACTTGGGTCAAAAGCGTGCTCCGCGTCGATTAAGGCGGCTGTTCCGCCGTTTCTCTGAGCCTCTGCGATTATGTGCTGGACCAAGGTTGTTTTTCCTGACGCCTCGGGTCCGTAAATCTCAACTATTCTTCCGCGGGGAACTCCCCCGACACCCAAGGCAATATCCAAAGCAATCGAACCGGTAGGAATTACTTCAATGATACGTTCGCCACTGTTGCCGCCGAGCCTCATGATTGACCCCTTTCCGTAATTTTTTTCAATTTGATCCAGGGCAGTTTGAAGGGCAATGCCTTTGTTCTTCTTAGCTATATCTACCTGTTTACTATCTTTAGTTTCTTTTTCTTTCACAGTAATAACCTCCAAAAAAAATGTGTACGGGTACCCCCTTTTTCTCTCTGTACTCTAGGTTCATTTTAACAATGAACTAAACTAATACAAGAAAGCCGTTCTATGTTAATTAGATTTTTAGGGCAGAATCAAGCCTTTTCAACACGGACTCTTTGCCGAGAATCCCCAGGATATCAAAAATCTGGGGAGTAGCGGTCTCTCCTGTCAGCACAATCCTTAATGTCATAAATGCTTCTTTGGGTTTATATTCTTTGGACGCGATAAATTCGTGAGCGATAGCATCCAATTTCGAAACGTCCCATTCCTTAACTTCTAAAAATAAACTTTTGAAACCTTCGAGAATTTCTTTTCCTCTCGATACATCGGAAACATAAGAAAACAATTCTTCTTTTTCAATTGCCGGGTCTTCGAAAAAGTAATGAACAAGACTGTTGTACTCACTTAACAATTTCATTCTATCTTTCACAAGATCCAATATGGAGTAAACAACTTTTTCGCCGGCGTCCTTACCGTGTAAAAATACATCGAATCTTTTTGCCCAAATCTGAAGTTCTTTCCACAATTCCTCGGCAGGCATATTTCTGATATACATGCCGTTAATCCATAATAATTTCTGCCTGTCGAATGCGACAAGATCGGTTTTTTGTATGTGGTCAACTGAAAAGTCTTTTATAAATTCTTCCATCGAGTAAATCTCTTTTTCTGTTCCGGGGTTCCAACCGAGAAACATCAGAAAGTTATTCAAAGCTACAGGTAAATATCCTTCGGTTAAAAACTCTATGACGGACACCGAACCGTATCTCTTAGACAGCTTGCGTGTTCCTTCCACTTCTTTTAAGTTGGGCAAATGTACAAATGCAGGAGGTTCCCAGCCGAAAAATCTGTATAGAAGAACGTGTTTAGGTGTGGAGGGTACCCAATCATTCCCGCGCATTCTCTTCGATTTCTTCTTTTTTTAAATTCAGGCAAAGTCTGTCGTATTTGGTAAATTCGGAACCCGAAGCTTTTTGCTCTTCCCGGAGCTTACTTAAACGCTCTTCAGTACAGAAACAATAATAAGCGTGACCTTTCTCTACTAGTTCAAGAGCGTACTTTTTGTAAAGGTCTAATCTTTCGGATTGAGTGTACGGAGCATGGGGTCCTCCGGCGCCCGGACCTTCATCCCATTCAAACCCCATCATTTTTATAACATCCTGAATTCTTTCGACGGCCCCCGGAACATACCTCTCACGGTCGGTGTCCTCTATTCTTAAAATGAATTTTCCCTTGTTCTGACGGGCAAAAGCGTAGTTGTACATTAAGGTTCTGATGTGACCTACGTGGTATTCCCCCGTGGGACTCGGAGCCATTCTGGTTCTTACTTCCATGATTGGGATTTTATCACACAAAATATTGTTATAATATATTAGAGATGAACTTAACAAATACTGCCGTCATGTTTAAGCGTTGGACAAAGATCGTTATTTTGATTCTTGGTGTTTATTACGGCTGGATGTTTTTCGGCGGTCCGGGCTTAAGATCCCTTGTCAAACTGTTTTATGTCACCAAGGAACCTGCAAATCCGATATACGGCAACCTCGATGCTCTTGAATTCACGAACAAAGAAGTATCGGGAGATCAGGTTTATAAGCTGAACACAGCTAATGGCAGGTTGCCCGGAAAATTCCCTTTCAAAATGAATGTTTATAAATTTAAACCCAAAACATTCTCTTATCTGGCCGGAGATACCGCACTAAAAGATGGTAAATATATGGGCTACGCGGACACAGACCTCATTACCGACCTTAAAGGTACAGTTTACAGATGGAGAAAAGCTGACACTAACAGCTTCCTGGAAATAGACATAAACAGCAGGCGTCTGCACGCTGACTCGGATATGGTAAGAAATTCGGCCAGAATGCAAAAAGGCAGATTAGACGAAAAATACGCCATAGAAAGTGCTTTAAATTTTTTTAAGGGTGTAGAGCGTACGGACACTATATATCAAACCGGTGTCCAGAAAGTCACTTTCGGATACATCGGAGGTACCAGGCTTTTTCAAACGACAGCACAGCGCGATATTTTATTCGCGCGCGTCGACCTCTACAGAAAAATGGATGACTACATGATACTTGGTCCTGATCCCAAAGTCGGATTACTAAATATATTCGTGGCAGTACCCAAAAACGAAAGAAGCTTTATTATAGAACACCCTAAAGTATCGGCTTACTACAGAGAACTTGAAACAAAAACCCAAGCTTCCTACCCGATTATCGACATATCGACCGCGTGGGATGCTGTAATGAACGGCAAGGGGGTTATAACGAGTGTGGTACCCGCAAATACATCCATTTTCGACAAACAAGCCGTTCCTGTTGTAAGTGAAATACTGGTGGACAACATTTACCTCGCGTACTACGAAAACACCAAGGATCAAACATATCTTCAACCCATATATGTGTTCGGGGCAAAATATAAAAGTCTCGGATCTCAGGGCGGTGATATGGTGATTTATCTGCCGGCTGTAAGCGGGGAATACGTTAAACCAATCCCGCAGGCTGCACCGGCTCCTGCGGTCACGCAATAGGGTGCTTTGTACCAAAGGGTGCTTTGTACCAAAGTAATCCTAATCGTTTTTCCAGGCATAATTATCAAGTGTCCAGTTCAACAGATTTCTTGTATCGCTAAATCTGTCCTGGCTACCCATTACAATTATCACCAATTCCCGCTTTTTATCCTGCCAACCGTAGATTAGAACCTCTCCCGCCCCTACAGTCGTGCCTGTCTTTATCCCTATAGTACCGGGAATCTCCGACAGAAATCTGTTAGTGTTGGTCACTGTATAAGTAAAATCGGAAGTAAGAGATTTTACCGTAAATTCCTGCGTTTTTACTGCATCCTGTACCGTTTCATTTGATAAGGACGCCAACGCGAGTAGATAAAGATCCGAAACCGTGGAATAGTGAACACCGTTGAAGCCGTCGAGACCTATCGGATTAACAAAATTTGTGTTTTTCATGCCTAACACAGCAGCTTTTTGCCGCATCTTATCTACAAATTCCGAGTAGGAAACCTTGGATGTTGCTAAAGAACACGCAGCATCACCGGCAGAACCTATCAGCATTGTGTAAATAAGTTCCCGTGCTAAAAATTGCTCATCCGCGGGTAAGTATGCCTTTGTGGAATCGATGTTTGTACAAAAGTAAGGAACTATTACCTTTTCCTCCGGAGAATAAAGTTCCAGAGCTACTAAAGCCGTCATAAGTTTTGTTGTGGATGCGGGGGCCAGTTTTTCATCCGGCATTTGAATAAAAAGAACTTTTCCCGATCTTCTTTCGAAAACCCCGGCAGAAATTGCAGATATCACGGGAGGTGGTTGAGTTCCGAATTTTAAAGGATAAATTTTCTCAAAAGAAATTACGTCGGGCTTGGTGTATCTCATCGACACGAGTACGCCGTTCAAAACACTTCCAAGATTTGCACTGCTTATGCCGATTAAAAAAGCGGAATAAATTACAATCAAAAAATAAACAACCGGCCTTAAACCGGTACCAATATCTGCCGCCCACAGAACGTACGTAATAGATCTGATAAAGTGGACTAAAAATCTGCGCGGTATGGAAATGGTCATCTCGTTTTTAGGGGGTTAATCTTTTTACATCCCTGGGAAGGAACGTAGCCTCTTTAACCGTCGGCAGTTCAAGTAATCTCATAATTATTCTTGCCGGTCCTATTCCTGCGCCACCGTGAGGAGGACATCCGTATCTGAAAAAGTTCATGTATCCTTCTAGTGAAGCGATATCCATTCCTTTTTCAACCGCTTGTTTTTTAAGAACTTCAAACCTGTGTTCTCTCTGTGCTCCGGTCGTGACCTCGACTCCTTTATAAAGAAGGTCGAAACTTTTCGTTAATGTAGGATCATCTTCGTGGTGCATGTGGTAAAAAGGTCTGGCCGCAACCGGGTAGTCGGTAACGAACACAAAATCCGAATTGTTCTTTTCTTTTATAATTTCACATAAAGTTCTTTCTTCTTCGGGTGACAAGTCATGTACTTTTTCATTCTTTAGGCCTTTTTCAGCCAACAGCTTTTTTACTTCTTTCAAAGTAATCTTCGGAAAGGGTTTGGAAGGAACTTCGATGTCCGACCCAAGCTTCTCCTTAACATTTTTAAATCCTGAAATGAGCATATCCTCTTCCATGGACATGATTTCGGAATGATCGCTAATGTAGGAAGCTTCAAAATCCCAACCCGTGAACTCGGTTAAGTGGCGGGTGGTAAAGGAAGGCTCTGCTCTGAATACGGGACCGACCATAAATACTCTTTCTATGCCCGCTGCCATTGCCATCTGTTTATAAAATTGGGGTGACTGAGCAAGATAAGCTTTTCTGTCGAAATATTTTACTTCAAACACGTCGGAACCTGTTTCACTCGCTGTGTTCATTAAAGACGGCGAGTAGATTTGTGTAAATCCGGATTTCAGAAAATATTCGCGGAAACCTTCTTCGAGAGCTGTCCAAGCGGCAAAAATATTTGACTTGGACTGTTTACGTAAATCAAGCCATCTCCAGTCCAGACGTTTCGTCATTTCGGTTTCTTCCCCGCCCTTTTCTTCAACAACAGGAATGGGCAACTCAGGCTCGGCGGCTGATAACACGAACATTTCCATAGCCTGAACTTCAAATCCTCCCGGAGCTTGTTTTTCTTCTTTAACTAAACCGTGAATTTCCAAAACCGATTCCAAAGACAAATCTTTTACGGCGTCAAAAACTTCTTTTTCTGATTTTAAAATAACAATCTGCACAATTCCCGAAATATCCCTTAACTGTAAAAATTTAATTCCTCCCTGGTCACGGATTGCGTGTATAAAACCACTGATTTTAACCTGACTTCCGATGCTACTTTTTAAATCTTTGATTAATGTTCTGTCCATATTAATTCCTTTTTATATCCTTAATAAATAAATCCACGAAAGTATTTCCATTGTACTCATTCTTCTTCAGAGTATAAACAATGTCGACCTTATCTCCAAATTTGAGCTCTGCTGCTTCTTTGTCCGAAGCGTTGAAGAAAATCCCCTTGTGATACTTGCCCGATTCATAAAATTTGAAAAGAAGGTGCTGGGAATCGCGGCCTACTCTACCCACATCGGTAATCCCCACCTTTTCGGACATAAAAACAGGTTCCTCATTGCCCAACCCGAAAGGTTTTAATGTATCAAGACGGTTTAAGAGCTCAAGAGAAACCATATCAATCGGTATTTTTATATCAACATT
>Ga0075587_125_pt1 | contig 8147 bp, 6 predicted proteins | sample RifGroC1_FD_68197 | JGI IMG/M metagenome (GOLD analysis project Ga0075587, IMG submission 68197) | candidate division WWE3 bacterium GW2011_GWC1_42_102
AGCGCGCGAAATATTCGATATGATAGTAGATTACGCACATAAGAACGGCGAACCCGGAGTTTTATTTATAGACACAGCAAACAAGGAAAACCCGGTGCCCCATCTGTACGAGTTGGAAGCAACTAATCCCTGCGGAGAGCAGTGGTTGGGTCCATACGAAAACTGTTGTCTCGGTTCAATAAATTTAGCTGAACACTTAACTTCCTACGGGAAACTAGATTGGGAAGAGTTGAAAAAAACCGTTGTATCATCAACACGTTTCCTGGACAATGTTGTGGAGGCAAACAGATATATACCCGCAGTGCCCGAGATAAAAGATTCTGCAATGGATGTGCGAAGAATAGGACTGGGTTTTATGGCTTTAGCTGATGCTATGTACTCCTTGGGGATAAGATACGGGAGCGATGAGGGGCAGGAATTTGCAGCTCAGGTTTTTGAGTTTATCAGATACTATTCAATGAAAACATCCATAGAGTTGGCGAAAGAAAGAGGTTCTTTCAGAAAAATTCAGGGAAGTATTTACGATCCTGCGAATCTGAAATGGACTCCTCCGAAACCCATTAAAGAATTTACAAGAAATTTCGGTAGACCTTGGATTGACTGGTCGTCTGTTGTAGAGGGCATCAAAGCATACGGGATAAGAAACGGTGCTCAGGCAACAATAGCTCCCACAGGTACTATTTCTACGGTGGCCGGTGTGGAGGGGTATGGCTGCGAGCCGGTTTTTGCTCTTGCTTATTATAGAAATGTTTATCAATCGGCGGGTACTGAAGGAAAAATGACATTGGCTTATGTAAGCCCGTTTTTCCAGAAAGCTCTCGACAACTTAAATCTGTCAGAGGAAGTAAGAAAGACAATAATCGACAAAGTAATTGAGTCAGGAACGTGCAAAAACATACTCGAATTGCCGGAAAGCGTACGGAACACGTTCGTTGTTTCGGCAGAAGTTACACCCGAAGAACACATAATGACTCAGGCAGCAATTCAGGCATTTGTAGACAACTCCATTTCTAAGACCTGCAATTTTCCTGAAGGCGCGACGAAAGAAGATGTTGCCAAGGTGTACATGATGGGCTGGGAGACGGGTTGCAAGGGTCTTACTGTTTATGTTACGGGCAGTAGGCAGGAAGTAGTATTGGAAACTAAGTCCACGAAAGACCAGAAAGAGGGTAAGGAAGCGGCAGAGCCCGTTAATAAAGAGATTCTTTTGACGGAAAAGGAAAGATCATCTGATGAGGTAACTATAAGGCGGGGATACAAATTAAGTGGCTCAACGTACAAGATGATAACTCCCCAGGGGAAAGCGTTTATAACCATAAACAAGAATTCTGAGGGCAGGCCGCTGGAGGTATTCCTAAACGTAGGTAAGGCGGGTAGCGACGTGGCAGCACTGGCCGAGGGATTGGGTAGGCTACTATCCGGCTGGCTCAGGATGCCTCAGTACAGCTTGGAAGTTGTACGGGAAATCATAGTACAGCTAGCGGGAATAGGCGGTTCAAAGTCCATAGGTTTCGGTAAAAACAGGGTAAGTTCTTTACCTGACGCTGTCGCCAAGGTGTTGGCCGAAGAATTCGGATTTACCGTAAAGGAAAACGGAACAAAAGCTTCCGAAGAGACCGTAGAATCAACCGAAGTAACGGATAACCGCGAGGAAGAAAAACCGGCACTCCCCCACTCATTTACCAATACGGACATGTGTCCCGAATGCGGGAATTACACTCTTGTACTGGAAGAGGGGTGCGCGAAGTGCTACGAGTGCGGTTACAGCAGATGTTAGTGGTATTATCTTCTTATGAAGCTTTACACAAAAGAAGGTGACGCAGGCACATCCGCGCTTTTCGGTTCCAAAAAACGCATGCCTAAATCAAGGCAGGTATTTGAGATTCTGGGCCTCGCCGACGAGGTAAACGCTACCCTCGGGTGTGCTCTGGTAACTCTCAAAAAATCCCGTGAAAGAGAAGTTTTGGCGTCAATTCAAGATGATATATTCCTAATCGGTGCTTATATTGCCGGGTTTAAGATATCCCCCAAAGATAAAGCTGATTGGGGGCTAAAAGTCAGGAACCTGGAAAATGTAATAGACGAGTATTCCGCTAAATTGCCCCCTTTAAAAGCTTTTATTATCCCCGGAGGTTCTGAAGCTGCTTCCCAAATACACTTGGTGAGGGCAAAAGTCAGGTCTTTGGAAAGAAGCTTGGTTGATTACAGCGGCAGGCAGTCATTCAAATTTCTCTTGCCTTACGTAAACCGCCTGTCAGACCTATTGTTTGTTTTAGCGCGGTATGTGAATATGAAACTTGGTATAGAAGATAAAATTTGGAGGTTAAAATGATAAGTAAGACTTATATATTTCTGCTCATAATGCTTGTGTTTATAATGACCGCCCTGGTCGGGCTTTTAGTCTACAGGGCATATACGAACGATAAGTTCTTTTCGGAAGAGAAAGCTTTAGAAGTGGTAGTCATCTGAGTACAGAAGTAGCTGAAATTTGATAAAATTCTCTTGTTCTATGGACAATAAAGTAGATTCACAAAAAAATACATCAATTCCCGAAATGGAAGACACCGTTCTGCAGTTTTGGCTTCGAAACAAGATTTTTGAAAAATCCGTAGAAAAAAATCCTAAGGAAGATTTATATGTTTTTTACGACGGACCCCCCTTTATTTCAGGACTCCCGCATTATGGGCACCTTTTAGGTTCTATAGCTAAAGATATTATTCCAAGATACTGGACAATGAAGGGCAAAAGAGTTGAAAGGGTTTGGGGATGGGATGCTCACGGTTTAACGGTAGAAAATAAAGTACAAAAAAAGCTGGGGATAAAAAATAGGCGCGATATCGAAGCTTTCGGCTTAGAAAAATTTGCGGAGGAATGTTACAACTACACCCGGGATGTTTCTGCGGAATGGGAATGGTACGTGAACAAAATCGGACGCTGGGTAGATTTTAAAAATGCATATAGAACGACAGACTCTAACTACATGGAATCGGTAATGTGGACTTTTAAACAGCTTTACGATAAGGGTCTAATTTACGAAGGTATAAGGACTTCTTTATACTGCACGAGGTGCGGAACTCCCGTTTCTAATTTCGAGATCGCAATGGATAACTCCTATAAAGATGTTGAGGATCCGGCCATTACAGTTAAATTTAAAATAATTACGGACGGTGAGTATAAAGACGCCTTTGCTTTAGCATGGACTACGACCCCGTGGACCATTCCGTCCAACCGGGCTTTAGTCGTGGATAAAGGTGCGGATTACAACGTTGTAGAAAGCGAAGGAACCCGTTACATTACTGCGGAAGCGCGTAACGACAGCGTTTTTTCAGGGTCCGAGTTTAAGGTAATTAAAAAAATAAAAGGCTCGGAATTAATAGGTTTAAAATACGAACCCCCGTTTAGATTTTACTCGTCGAAAGAGGGCGAGTTTGAAATATATCACTACGACGGGATGGTAAGTATGGAAGAAGGCGCAGGTATAGTTCACAGTGCTCCCGGATTCGGTGAAATCGATTCAGAAATGGGAAAGCACTTCGGTCTCACACTCATGCTGACGATAGACGACGAGGGAAAATTCGTACCCGGCACAGAAAAGAAAAATCCCTACGCAGGTGTTTTCTATAAAGCAGCAGACGAACCTTTAATAAACGATTTGCTTCAAGCGGGACTTCTTTTTAAAAATGAAAAAGTAATACACAGATTTCCTTACCACGATAGATGCGACACTTTACTGATACAGAGAGCTCAACAAAGCTGGTTTATTGATGTTAACTCTCTTAAATCAAAAATGGCCGAGTTAAATGAAAAAATAAATTGGATACCCGAGCACCTGAAGCAGGGGAGATTCGGACAGAATGTTAATCAACAACCCGATTGGTGTATTTCCAGAAATAGATATTGGGCAACACCGATGCCTGTATGGGAATCGCCGGATGGTGACAGGATTGTGGTGGCTTCCGTAAAGGAAATTGAAGAATTATCCGGTCAGAAAGTCGAAAACTTGCACCGTCCTTACATAGACAGAATTGTGATCAAAAAAGATGGTAAAGAGTACAAACGCCGGGTAGAGGTGCTGGATTCGTGGGTTGACGCGGGTTCTATGCCGTGGGCGCAAATACACTATCCTTTTGATAATAAAGAAAAGTTCGAATCCAATTTTCCCGGAGATTATATTGTTGAGTATATCGCACAGGTTAGAGCCTGGTTTAATGTGATGCACATACTTTCAACGGCGGTGTTTAATTCCAACTCATTTACGAATGCAATATCAACGGGAGTAATGGCAGGTTCCGACGGAAGAAAGATGAGCAAAACGTTTAACAATTACACTGACCCCCGTCAGGTTCTCCAGGATTATGGAGGAGACGCTCTAAGACTGTATCTGATGGGGTCACCACTAATGGTAGGGGAGAACGCTAATTTTGAAGAATCCGAGTTAAGAACAAAATTGCGCAATGTATTAAATCCGCTTTGGAATTCAGTTAAATATTTTCAGATGTACGCAACGGTGTTTAACTGGAAAGAATCTGAAGTCATAAAATCAGACCATGTTTTGGATACATGGGTTACCGCGCGTCTTAACGAAGTGATAAAAGAAATTGCAACTAACATGGAACAATATCATGTTCCGGCCACAGTAAGAGTTGTTGAGGAATTTGTTGATGATCTTTCCAGGTGGTACGTACGTAGGTCACGTGAAAGAATTTCAACAGGCGACAAAAAAGCTTTAAGCACTTTATATGCCGTACTACTTAACTTTTCAAAAGCAGTTGCTCCGGTAATTCCTTTTATGTCCGAAAGTATGTTCGGTGTTTTAAAAACGTTTTCAGTGGGGGACACCCAAGAGTCGGTTCATCTCGAACAATTTCCCGGATTCGACGACGACATTATAGCGTCAAATCAAGGTTTGCTGGAGGATATGAAAAAGGTCAGGGATTTGGTGTCGTACGGATTGTATCTAAGAAGCGATAAGAAAATATCGGTCCGCCAACCTCTGTCATCTTTTGCAGTTTCAGGAGTTGAGGAACTTCCGTCCGAGCTTTCCGCTTTGGTACTGGACGAACTCAACGTTAAGGAAATTCAGTACGTAACTGAGGTGCCTGCAGAGTACGCTTCGGCGTCCTTTAATAGTGTGACAGTCGGATTAGACACAAATATTACGGACGAATTAAAATACGAAGGACTTTTACGCGACTTTGTCAGAAAAATACAGGAACTACGAAAAGAAGCCGGGTTAAAAGTGGGTGACCTTATCGAAGTCACCCATCCTTCGGATCCGGATACGTTAAAAGTCGTGGAACTTTACGGTTCTGAAATAGCTAAGAAAACTCAGGCTTCAAATCTTGTAACAGGACCTGATTTTGCGGTCCGAAAAATTAACTAATTGTGTTATAGTTACATATATGCAAGATGTTTACCTGTCACTTAATAACAATATTCTCAGGCTCACGTATATCGGTAAAGAAGGTTTAAAAACATATTCTTCGCAATTAGCTGGGGACATTGTTTCCGATACTAAAATATCCGACATTTCACGCTACGCCGAAGAAATTAAAAAAGGCCTCGCGGAACTTACGAAAATATCACCGTCAAAACTTAATCTTATTGTTGTTACTGAGCCCGAAGATACAATCCTAAGATTCATAACGGTCAACAAACGCGACGGTGATAAGCAGGAACAGTTGTTGAATGACATGAAAGCCAAGATTACGGAAGCCCCTCTTGAAGACCTTTATTTTTCATATCAAAAAATAGCCCCGTTCTTATACCAGTTCGTGGGTGTAAGAAAACCTTATATGGACGATTTGTTGGAAGTAGTGGCAGGTGTCGGCATTTCTCTCAAAAACGTAGTTCCCTGGATTTTGTTAATGCCGAAATATGTGGGAACTAACGACCCTGCGGTATTTATCTGCCGTATAGATGGAAGCCACGCAATGGCTCTATCGGAGCTTAACGGAATTTTTTACAGTGGCGTAAGCGACAAAAAGATAACCGCGGAACAATTGGAAAGTTTTGTATCAGAACTTTCTCTTTACAAGAAAAAAACACCGGTGAAAAGAGTCTACACTCTAAATTATCAGGATTTTGACGTCAAAGGTTTTGAAGTTTCGGAAATAGGAATTCCCCCAATCAGCAGTGAATTTGCCGATGAATTTAAAATCAATATGCTTGTGAACTACATGCTGGACACTGAGCCCGATATATCATTTTGCCAGATGAACTTGCTAAATTTAATGCCGCTTCCTGCGGTGGTAAAAAGTAATAAAAGCCTGGTCTATGTGGGGGCAGCTTCGATTCTGGTTATAGCCGGGGTTTTATCATTTTTTCTCTTTTTTAACAAAAAAGGAGATAGCTCCCAGCTTGCATCGGGAGATCAGAACAACGTGTTAAGCGAGCAAACTTCTCAGAACGAGAACCAGGTTGTTGAGCAACCCGCACCTGAGCTGAAAAAATCGGATTTGAAGATAAAAGTGTTGAACGGGTCAGGTATAAATGGTTTAGCCGCAAGGACAAAGACACTTTTAGAAGAAAAGGGTTATACGATAATTGATATAGATACAGCCGATGAAACCCGCGATACTACGCTTTTTAGGTTTAAAAAGGACAAACTGGCCTACAAGGACCTCGTACAGGGTGATACTAAGGAAGCCTTTCCTGAAGTTGCCGTAGAGGATACGCTGGCTGATACAGAGGGATTTGACGTTCTTATAGTGGCGGGATCTACAGCCGCGCTATAGAGCTAATAGGGCTATTTGAAGGGAATTCTTGCCCAAACTTCAAAATTAGTGTAATATTCCAATGTTTTCTATGGATAAATACGCAATAATAAAAATTGGCTCAACCCAATATAAAATACACGAAGGGGACACCCTCACGGTAGACAATCAAAACGGTAAAGTAGACGCCGAAGTGCTCCTTTTCTCTGACGGGAAAACCACCATTTTAGGCGACCCTACAGTAAAAGACGCCCACGTGAAAATTAAAATCACGGGAGCAGTAAGAGGCGAAAAAATCGTTGTGGGTAGATTTAAATCAAAATCCAGATATAGAAAAGGAAGAGGTTACAGAGACACTCTTTCCGAACTTTTAATCGAAAAAATCGAGTTGGGAGGAAAAAAGGCCACTGAAGAAAAGAGCATAGACGAGGCTCCGAAAAAGGCCGTGGAAGCAAAACCAATCAAGGCAGAAATGGATCAAAAGCTAGACAGGGCGGAAATGTATCGGGCAAGAGGCTCGGTGTCAAAGTATTCGGCGGTTCACAGATAAAATCCGGAGGAATTATTGTAAGACAGCGCGGAAGAACGTTCGCACCCGGTAAAAACACCGGAATGGCAAAAGATTTTTCAATATTCAGCAAGATAGACGGGGTAGTTAAGTTCGCGTGGCTTACCAAAAAGAAAAAGAAGATCGAAGTCGTAGAGTCTAAATAATACGTTTATTCCGCTATACTTTTTCCCTCATTAAGTAGTCTTATATTGTTGATTGGGTAAAAAACGGCTAAAGCCCGTCCTATGACGGTATCTTTTTGAACCGGTCCCCAATATCTAGAATCCGTGCTTTCAGATCTGTTGTCGCCCAGCACAATATAGTAACCTTCGGCGATTTTATGTTCCTGACCTTCGGCAAGAAAATCAGTGCCTTTTGTTACAACGTTGCTTGCAAGGTAGGGTTCTTCAAGTTTTTTTCCATCGATAAAGACAAATCCATTTTCAATTTTGATTCTCTCCCCCGGCAATCCCACGACACGTTTTACCAAAAGGTCGGATTTTGTTTTCGGATGCCAAAATATTATTACTTCTCCGCGTTTTAAGGGGTCAAACTTAATGGATAGTTTTTCGGCAATAATCTGTTCCTTATCCAGAAGGTAAGGGTGCATAGAACTTCCGGACACTTCAAGAAACTGTCCTACAAGTATATATACAAGCAGGAAAACGGTTGTGCCTATAAGTAAAAGCTCTATGAGATCCGCAGCCGCGTTTCGGATTCTGAATTTCTTCGCCATACTAGAATTTTATATCAGCAGGCTCCAAATAACTAGGACGTAAGGAAAAAATGCTGTAAAATAGGGGCGCACGGGTCCGTGGCTCAGTGGTTAGAGCGCTCGGTTCACATCCGAGAGGTCCCTGGTTCGATCCCAGGCGGGCCCA
>Ga0075587_132_pt1 | contig 7795 bp, 6 predicted proteins | sample RifGroC1_FD_68197 | JGI IMG/M metagenome (GOLD analysis project Ga0075587, IMG submission 68197) | candidate division WWE3 bacterium GW2011_GWC1_42_102
GAAAGACATCCAGGCAGTTGCTTCGCTGGGAGACAGTTCTGCAATAAATAAGGAGTACTCCAAATTTATCTTCGGAGCAGTCATAATTATTGCCGTCATCTACGGAGGTTACCTCTGGGGAAAGAATTATATGGGAGAGTTCTACATGAGAAGAGCCGTCATAGCCTTGCTTAACAATGACGGAGCAAAAGTATACGAGAATCAGAGACTGGCCATCACGGCTAATCCTACCAGAGATTCGTACTACAACTCCTTCGCACAAACCGACCTCGCCTTGGCTAACAACTTAGCCGGTAAGGAAAATCTTACAGATGCGGAAAAGCAAACTATACAGAGCTTAATCTCGGAAGCTATTACCACAACCAGAGTCACCACAGAGGCTATAAACCCGCTGAGTGCAGCTAACTGGGAAACCAGAGCATTGATATACAGAAGTATCTTGAATGTGGCGGAGAACGCATCTGAGTGGGCAGTATCGGCCTACAGTACAGCCATACAACTTGACCCAACAAACCCAAGGTTAAGACTGGATCTGGGCGGAATGTTCTATGCACAGAAAGATTACCTATCTGCAGCTAATCAATTCAGACAGGCCTTCTCACTTAAGCCTGACTACGCAAACGCTTACTACAACTTTGCACAGGCTATGATTCAGCTGAACGATCTTCAAAGTGCAAAACAGGCGTTCGAAGTAACGAAAACTCTCGTAGACGTTGATTCAGAAGATGCAAAACTTCTGGACAAAGAAATTGCAGCTGTAGACGAAAGAATCAAAGCAGCAGGCACCACAGGACAGGTTAAACCAACTGTTGAACAGATTACCGCTTCACAAAATCAAGGTCCTGCACAACAGGAACCTTTGGTAAAAGCAGGTACCGAGCAAGAGATAAACGCACAGAACCTTGACCTGGGAACGTTACCCAAACAGGGACAGTAAACCTGAGACTTGCTCCTTGAAAAAAGAAACCCCCGCTCGGCGGGGATTTCTTTTTGTATTTAGTATTGGTGGACCGTAGGAGATTCGGTCACGCGTTATCGTCTGCTGGCGATCCGCTCGACCCCGCCTCACTCGCCTTCGCTCGCTGCGGCATTCGAATCTCTCCCCCTCACAAAGCAAATTTCGCAAGCACCTGCGGCGCTTTCGAAATTTCCTGGTGGACCGTAGGAGATTCGAACTCCTGACCTCTTCCATGCCATGGAAGCGCTCTACCAACTAAGCTAACGGCCCGTAATGCAAACGGTGCTTAAGAATTATATCAGATGCCTCTGGGAGTAAAAGTTTTAACATTATCATGGCCAAAAACCATTCTCTTGTTTGGAAGGTTCTCTATTGTAAACAGTTTAACCGGCTTTTCCGCGTTGAACATCGGCCTTTTCGGGTTGTCTTCAAGTATCTTTTTTATCTTCCCCATCAATTGTTCTATTCCCTCCCCCGATACACCTGATATACCTATAACATCGATTTTCTGTTTTTTAAAATAGTCAGTAATACTTTTTAAAATATCTTTCACTTCAGTAATATCTATTTTATTTATAATTACTAGTTCAGGTTTAGCTATTAATCCCTTTCCATAAACTTCCAATTCTTTTCTTATTTTTCTGTAATTAGTAAGGGTATTTTCTGCCAAATTTAAACCGCCCCCATCAGAATAGCCTTCCAACGGATCTATGAGGTGTACGAGCACCCTGGTGCGTTCTACGTGCCTTAGAAACTCATCCCCCAGCCCCTTACCTTCCGAAGCACCCTCTATCAATCCGGGGATATCGGAAATAATAATGTTTTCACCGTTTTCCAGCTCCATTACACCTAAGTTCGGAGAAAGAGTCGTAAAAGGATAGTTCGCTACTTTGACGTTTGCGTGTGTTAGTTTATTTAATAACGTGCTTTTTCCGGCATTCGGTAATCCTATTAGTCCGACATCGGCTACGAGTTTTACTTCAAGCTTAATTTCTTTTTGTTCGCCCAAAGTTCCCGGAGTGTACTGAACCGGCGTCTGATTTGTAGAGCTACGGAATCTATAATTACCCCGGCCACCTATTCCGCCCCGGGCAATAAGAAATTCCTTTCCGTCAATATCCATGTCGGCAACTAGAACTTCACGACCTTCTTTTAATTCATAAACTAAGGTACCCAAAGGCACCGAAATTCTATAATCTTTACCGTCAGCCCCGTACATTTTCAGTTTCCCCCCAAAGCCTCCGTCCTCCCCCGCATACATTTCTTTTGCTCTGAAATCCCTAAGCGTGGCCATATTTCTGTTTGCTACAAAATAAACACTGCCTCCGTCACCGCCGTCACCGCCGTCGGGCCCTCCTTTAGGAGTGCCTTTTTCCCTGAAAAACGAGACTTTGCCGTCCCCGCCGTTACCGGCCCTTAATTTTATTTTTACCAAATCAATCATTTTTATTGAACGAAATTAAACGGGTCTTGAGCTATACCGTTGTATTTGACTATAAAGTGTACGTGCGGACCTGTCGATCTCCCCGTGTTTCCCATCAACCCAATAACATCCCCACGTGAAACTTGCTGGCCATAGCTTACATCAATACGGCTCATATGACCATAAACCGTTTCGTAACCACCTCCGTGGTCAATTCTCACGTGCAGCCCCAGTCCAAAAGGATCCCATCCTGCTCTAACCACAGTACCTGAAGTACAGGCCAGAAGCGGGGGCGAAGAGATGTTATGAGGTGTGGCTATATCCACGCCATTGTGGTACCAGCTGTAGTATTGCGTAACAACCCTGACGGTCGACGGCCAGACACAAAACCCTTTGTCAGCGTTAGCCGCAGAAGAGTCACCTGTTGAAGGAGCGCCGGAATAAAGCGTATACACAGGTACAACCTTAGGCACTTTCCCGCCCGGAATAACCAACTCCGTACCTAAAGCCAGAGTTGAAGTATCCAATATGTAATTAAAGTCGGCCACAGCTTGAGCAGGTACATCATACTTCAACGCGATTGAAGTGAGAGTGTCCCCTCTTTCAACAGTATGGATTAGACCGGCTACCGGAGGAACTGTTATGTCCTGACCTACTTTAAGAATTGAGTTGTCAGACAAATTGTTTACATATTTCAAAGCGTCGGCGGAAATTTTGAACTTCTCCCCGATGCTGTAGAGGGTGTCTCCCGATTCGATTTTGTAAGTAAGTGACTCTGTCCTTTTTCTCTCCTCGGGCAAAGTTGTAACTGCCATTTCCCTCTTGGGAATGATGTCACTGGATGTAGAAATGTAATCTGCTTTAACCTGAGGGCTCGCGATAAAATCGTAACTGCTTAACACCTCGCCGATCATGAAAACTATTAACGAAGCTGCAACTACGGTTACAAACGCCAGAGGTCTCCCGAGCTTTCCTCTGGACCAAATCAACTTTTTGACGACAAATGATTTAGCAACGGAAGGTAATTGGAAAATATAGTACAGGACTGAAGCAATAAAGAACAAAATATCCACGATCTTGTCCCACAGATACTCCAGTATAGAACGGAAAAACTCCGCCCAAATATTCACGAACTGTTCAAATTTGTTCCGTCCTTGCGGCCTAAATCCTTCAAAACTAAGCTGAAAAAAACGTTTAGACACCGGGCGTTTGATAGTAAAAACCATAATCAGTGCTTATCAACAAGCGTTCTACCGATTTTACCAATACCTCAATATAACGGCAAATCCTCGGTTTGAGTTTCTTTTGGAGATTAAGCCCCTGTATGAAGGGTATCAAGAAAGTCTTTATTGGTTTTTGTCTTCTTGAGCCTGTCTATGACCAAGTCCGTGGCATCTCTTTCGTCTAAAAGGTCAACCATTCTCCTTAGTCTATAAACCTTCTCCAGTGTAGGGGCGTCGAACAACTGCTCCTCGTGTCTGGTACCGCTTGATTTAATGTCTATTGCCGGGAAGATTCGTCTTTCCGACAGGCTTCTATCCAGCCTCAACTCCATGTTACCCGTACCCTTGAACTCTTCAAAGATAACATCATCCATCCTTGAACCTGTTTCAACAAGAGCGGTAGCGATGATAGTTAAGCTACCTTTTTCTTCGAAATTTCTCGCGGCACCGAAGAAGTGTTTAGCAGGGTACAAAGCTGCGGGATCAAAACCTCCTGTTAAAGTTCTACCGGAAGGAGGAGCAACCATGTTATACGCACGGGCAAGTCTGGTTATTGAGTCCATTAAAATGACTACGTCTTTTCCTCTTTCCGCCAGTCTTTTTGCTCTTTCCAGGCACAATTCTGAAACTCTTGTCTGCTCTTCAGCTCTCTCATCAAAATTACTTGCGTACACTTCGCCTTTAACGTTACGGCTAAAGTGTGTGACCTCTTCCGGACGTTCTCCGATGAGGGCAACCATAAGCACAATTTCAGGGTGGTTGGTAGTTATACCGTTTGCAATATCCATGAGTAAAAATGTTTTACCTGCCTTAGGAGGAGCAACGAGCATAGCTCTTTGTCCCTTACCTATAGGGGCTATTAAGTCAATTAGTCTGGTGGAAATAACGTCTTTGGTCGTTTCAAGCTTCATCCAATCCTTCGGGAAAATAGGGGTAAGCTCGGTGAAATGTGGTCTTTTCCTGGCACTTTCGGGTTCTATTCCTTCGACCGATTCAATTCTCAGTAAAGAAAGGTACCTCTCCCCTTCTTTGGGGGGTCTAGCATAACCTTTTATGCTATCACCTTTTCTTAAATTGAATCTTTTAATCTGTGAATGGCTTATATAAACATCGCGCGGAAGATCCGATTCGGACTTTTCTCTTTGTCTTATGACACCGTAATCATTTAATATCTCCAGCATTCCTTCTATGCCAACCGAGTCGCCGTTAGAACCGTTATCTTCTGTAGGAATATTGGGTTTGTGCTGGTAGGAATAAAGTGGGGCGGGTGTAGCGGGTACCTCTTTTATAGGTTCCTGTTCCACAACAGGAGCAACACTCTCCGCATCGTCAGTCTTCGGAGCTGTTCTCTTTTTAACAACGGAAGTATCGGGAAATTGAACACCGTTATTAATCAAATTACTATCTTTACTTGTATCTACAGGTTTTTTAATCGGCATATTTAATTGTTTAAAAATGAAATTTATACATCAATCTGTTTCAGGCACTCGCCTAAAGCCGGGAGATAGCCACTGCCCCTTGCTACCTCCCGACTCTAAGCCTCATCGGATCACAAAGATTCGATAAGCTCGGCCTTCACTACTAGTCTTTTATCGTATGTCGATTTACCTGGGAGCCATATTCCACCACATGTAATCAACGTTAACTCTGACTTGCCCTCAGTATCTTTCAATACCGCAAGTCTATCGGGGTCATTGATATCGACTAGGAAAGAGTCGACGATCTGGTAAGCGTACAATCTTCCTAAACTATCTTCTAAAAGAACTGTATCACCTACTGTGGCGTTTTTCAACTGCCAAAAAGCAGCGGGTCTGCCCAGATTGTCATCAAAATGTGCGTTGGTACCCAAAGTACCGTCGGTCTGCAACCCCACTTCCACAATATCAGCACTTATATTTCTTTCTTTTATGGAAATGCTGGTGGGAGGTAGAAGAATAGGCTCTGCAACAGGTTCAAAAACCGAAACTTGTTCCTCAACAGGCTGTTCTACGGGAACTTCTTTTTTCTTAAGGAAATCGGGCAACAGTCCTTTGGTGTAGGCATAATAACCGGCACCGCCCAATAGGGTCAGGAGTATTAAGAAAAATATGAACTTTTTCGCACTGTTAGGTGATTCCATAATGTGATTATGAAGGAAATTTTAGGCAAGGAACAGAATGGTCGAGTAAGTAACCCAAACCCAACCATTCTGCCCCCTGCCCAATACCTCACGCTGTGAGGGCAACCCTCGGAGAGGGTTATCTTTTCTTTCTCAGCAAAGCACCGACTAGTAAAGATCCGATTCCTGCTATACCGGTTACCGATACAGCTCCGGTTTCAGGTAACTCTTTGGGTTCGCCGTCACCGTAACATACAGTAGCGGTGTCAGATCCCTCAAATTCATCACCCCAATAGACCTTAGCTTTATTTACAATACATTTGTCAAAAGCTTCGTCTCTATCAAACTCGTCTGAGTCTATCTCAGCCTCTATGATAAAGGTCTTGGTCTCACCGGGCTCAAAATCGTCCCAGTACTCGGTTAAGCCTGAGCCGCCTACTCTATCCATTTCATCTGGCAGAGAGTCGCTCATCTTCATATCGTCGAAATCTATGTCGGCGTCTTCGTCAGAAAGGTTTTTGATTCTTATTCTAAACTCAACTGTGTCGTCTTCCTCGACGTCAGTGACTTTAGATTCCCAATCATCATCGCCTTCTATTCTGACTTTCTTCTCTATGCTAAACCTCTTATTGATTATGCAGGTTTCGCCTCCGCCGTAATTTGACTCGCAGTCAGCAAGGGCCTTGTCACTTGACAAAAGGAACAAGCCGGCTACGACTGTTATCAAAGCTATTAACTTGTAACCTTTTTCTTTCATATAATTCAAATAACAAAACCCATACCCATCTTGTCTTGCGGCAAGTTAAATATGGCAGTTTTTGTTGATTTGGCAGGGAACTTAGTACTCTTGGATTGACCATACGGATCAATCATGTGGGTATTCTAACCCGATTTGGCACTTTTGTCAACACTATGGGGTTGTCTAAGGAAGGGCGGTTTGGGGTCAGTTTTCGAGCCCCTCGGGGTACTTTTTGAACCAGTTCACAAGGTTATTAATGCCCGTCTCAAGAGAAGTGGAAGGGTTCCAACCGAGAGAAGCGGTAGCCTTATCGAAGTTGGCGTAAACCTCTGCGTACTCCCCCTGACGGATCTCACCCGGATTGCGGTCAAACTTGTTTCCTATGGTTTTCTCTACTTGGTCAATTATTTCGTAAACTGTGTAACCTTTACCGGTACCGAGATTGAAAATATCACTTGCCCCGCCCTTTTCAAGATACTTTACCGCCCTAAAATGAGCGCCCACCAAATCCACAACATCGACGTAATCCCTCACCGGAGTACCGTCTCGGGTTTTGAAATTATCAGCACAAGTTACGTTAAAGGGGGAAAGTCCCAATGCTCCTCTGACGGCGCTCTGTACGAGGTGAACGGAGGGCAAAGAACTGTACCCAACGTCACAATCAGGATCGGAGCCGAAAACGTTAAAGTAGCGGAAAATTACATACTTTAGCCCGAACAACGCCGAATACCACTTGATGGCTTTTTCCACCATAAGCTTGGATTCCCCGTAAGGGTTGGTGGGATTTTGCGGATGTTCTTCGTCTATAGGCAGATACTGAGAATTGCCGTAAGTCGCGCAGGTCGAGGAAAATATTATGTTCTTTATTCCTGCTTCTCTCACAGCCTCCAAAAGGTTAACGGACCCCATCAGGTTATTTAAGAAGTACTTGTGAGGATTCTGCATGGATTCGCTTACAGACAGCACTCCTGCAAAGTGTAATACGGTAGAAACGTTCTTCAGACTACCCGCTGTTAGGGCATTTTTAACCTTCTCCCCGTCTCTCAAATCGGCCTCAATTACATTGATTTCTCCATATTTTCTCAGGTTCTCCAAGGCTTGTCTGCGGCCGGTTGTAAAATTATCCAGGACGTGAACTTTGTAATTTTCTTTCAGTAACCTTTTAACAGCGTGACTTCCTATGTAACCGGCTCCTCCTGTGACTAAAATCTCATTCATCCCGATCCCCCTTGTCCTCAGTAAATTTTTCTTTGTACCTAAAAGTGAAAATTGCAACGGGAATCAGTATTAGCAACCCCAGATACTCCAGAAGCTCGGGTAAAAAGATAAATTTTATACCCGAAGCGTCCCTTTT
>Ga0075587_137_pt1 | contig 7532 bp, 4 predicted proteins | sample RifGroC1_FD_68197 | JGI IMG/M metagenome (GOLD analysis project Ga0075587, IMG submission 68197) | candidate division WWE3 bacterium GW2011_GWC1_42_102
CAGCAAGGTGAAAAATACAACATAATCTGCCTTTCGAACCAACTTTGGGACTATCCCCTCTGGACGAACAAAAAGCACGTCATGACAAGGCTGGAGAAGATGGGGCACAACGTTTTGTTCGTCAATCCCCCTATTAACACCGGGCGTTTATTTATGCGCCAGGTTTTGCAGGGCAAGTGGAGTCTTCCAAGACTTCTTACTAAAAAACAGAGGACCGGAAATGTGGTTGTATATTCACCTCTGGATTTTTCTCCGGCGCACGAGAAGCACGCAGAAATGCACGGCAAAGCAATCCAAAAAGCTACGCAGAATTTTTTCAATCCCGACCGCAGTACAGTTCTTTGGGTATACCACGTCGAAATCGCAGGTCTTGAAAGTTACCTTAAATATATCGAACACGATTTTCTGGTTTACGACTGCGTTGATAATTACGCAGGATTCCCAAAATATAGTTCTCCTGAGAAAAAAGAAGCAATAAATAAAAAGGAACAAGCCCTCGCGATGAGAGCTAATGTGGTTTTCTCAACAGCTCCCGGCTTGGTGGACAAACTTAAAAAATTTAATTCAAATGTTTATTTCACTCCCAACGTCGGAGATTACCCGAAGTTCGCAGGTATAAAAGAAAGTGTAAAAGTATTTCCCGATGACATTAAATCGATTCCTCACCCGATTGTAGGTTTTTATGGGGCAGTTGATGATTATAAGTTTGACCGGGACCTTATGAAAAAGATTGTTACGGATTACCCCAAATACTCTTTTGTTATTATCGGACCCATCGCTTTAAAAGATAGAGAGGGATCTTTAGAAGAGCTCGGACTCGGAGGACTTCCTAACTTACATTTCCTCGGAACCAAGCCTTTTTCCGACATACACAACTACGTGGCCGCGTTTGACGCTACCATAATTCCGTACAGACTTAATGACTATACTGTCGGCGGGTGTTTTCCTGTAAAATTTCATGAGGGATTGGCAGCCGGGTTGCCCACCATAGTTACCGATCTTCCGGCATACGCCCCGTTCGCCGATGTTTGTTACATTGCAAAAAGCTATAACGAATTTTCTCAGTTCGTTAGAAAAGCTTTAGAAGAGGACGACGCCGAAAAAAGAGCTGCGAGACAAAAAGTTGCAAAGAGCAATGACTGGGACGGAAAAGTCGAGAGGATGTTACGGATAATCGGCGACCTGATCAAGAAGTGATGAAAATACTTTATTCACACAATTCATCTAAACAAGGGGGAATGGAACAACACGTTCTTGACTTAATTAAAGGAATGTTGGGAGAGGGCAACGAAGTTTTTGTTTGGTGCCCTGTCGGAAAACCCGCGGATATTTACGAAGAAGCCGGAGCGAAAGTAACACACAAAAGCATAACCTCCGATTTTGACAGCCCTTATATAGGAGAGCTGACTTCATTTTTAGTGGACAACAAAATAGATGTAATTCACGCGCACGAGTTAAAGGCTGCTGCCAACGCACTTATCGCGGCGAGAAACGCTCACACTCCCGTTAAAATAACACACGTCCACACACCTATTTCCGAATGGAAGATAAGCCCGACCAGAAAAAAAATAGACTCAACGTTTTACAGCTTCATTGTAAACCGTTTCTCTGACGCGGAAATCGCCCTTACCGAGTCTAAAAAAAGAGTAAAAATCAAAGAGGGTATGAAGAAAGACAAGATTATTGTCATACCAAATGGCTTAGATACAACGAAACTTACCATCTCCCAGATTACAAGGACTGATTACGAGGAGGAGATAAGAAAAAAGTACGGGATAAATCAAAATGCGTTTGTATTCGGAAACGTGGGAAGAATTTCCAGAGAAAAGGGGCACGATATATTGTTGGACGCTTACAAAAAGTTTTTGGGCACCGATATGTACCACTCAAAAGATTTTGTATTACTCATTGCCGGGGGAGGGGAGTCGGAAGATGAAATCCGGGAATTGGCAAAAACAAAAGGAATTGAAGATAAAGTTATATTTACAGGAGAATTTCCTCCCGAAGATTTGGTGAAATATTATTCGTCATTTGATTTTTTTGTTTTTCCGACACTGGCCGAAGGTTTTGGTCTTGTGTTAATAGAAGCTATGTACTCGGAACTTCCCGTCATATGTTCGGACTTGGAAGTATTAAAAGAAGTTGCGGGAGACACCGTTACATATTTCCGTGCAGGTGACCCTTCCGACCTCTCGGAAAAAATGATAGAAGCTTACGAAAAATATGTTAATAACGAAACCCGGCCTCATTTGCAGGGCAAGCAAAGAGTCAGGGAGCTTTATACAATCGAAGCATTTACTAAAAGTTATGTCTCTCTTTACGAAAGGCTGCTCAACAAAAAATGAAAATATTAATGTTAGGCCGGTATCACTTAATGGATCACGGAGGCGGCGATAAAGTACAGGTTGAAAATACCGCCCGTGAATTAAGAAACCTCGGGATAGACGTTGAAATCAGAACTGATGAAGACTTTATCCCCCAAAACTATGATCTTATTCATTTATTTCAACTGGATTGGACACCGGAGACCTATTTATACGCCCAAAAGGCGCATGAGGCGGGAAAACCGATAATTTCTAAGGTTCTTTTTAACAATCAATTCCACCGCGACACTTTTAAAAATGTTTACAGAAGTCTGACTGACCCTAAAAAAATAAAGCCCACTCTCATTAGTGTGATCCACGGATTTCAAAAAATGCAAAAAGAAGTTTTAGAAATGTCAGAAAAAGTTTTGGTGCAGACTGACCTGGAAACAAAAGATCTGGAAGAAACATTCGGGGTGAAAATAGATGCGGTGAAAGTTCCAAACGGGGTAAGCAGAAACTTTAGCGAAACGGACGCCGAAACCGAAAATAGAAATCCTCTCAACTTGAGCGACTACATTATTTGTGTTGGTCGCATCGAGCCCAGAAAAAATCAATTGGCTGTAATCTCTGCAGTTGAAAAACTGCGTGAAGAGATGGGTGAGGATCTGCAATTAGTTCTTATAGGTGTTTCGACCGGATTAAAACATTTTGAGTATGGTCGAATGTTTAACGATAAAAAATCCGAGTGTCCGTGGATTCATCATATTGAGAAAGTGCCTTATCAGGATATGCCTGCTTACTATAGAAACGCCAAAGTTGGGGTAAGCGCCAGCTGGTTTGAAACCACCGGCCTAACGAGTTTGGAATCCCTTTTTTGCGGGGCAAACGCCGTTGCTTCAGGTGAAAGGGCCAAAGAGTATCTCAAAGACTATGCCTCGTACTGCGACCCCGGAAGCGTGGATTCTATAGCGCAGGCGATAAAAACCCAGCTAAAGGCTTCACGTCCCCAAATTGCCGATGAATTAAGGAAAGAATATACTTGGGAAAAAGCCGCGGCTAAAACGCTAGAGGTTTACAGGGAAGTTCTAAAAAAATGGCAGAAATCGCAATAATCGCAACAATTTGTATTCTTTCGTACTTTTTAATACTCCGCAACTTGGATTTCGCGGTATATATACTCATTTTACTTTCGGTGCTTCTTCACAAAGAACTTTTCAGTTTCTACAGATGGGACTTGATGCCGATAAGAGCGTTCATGCTTGCGCTTCTTGCAGCTGTATTAACCCGGGTTGTAGTGTGGTTAATAAAAGAAAGAGACTTTTCTTCGCTGCGTAAAAAAATCAGAGATCCCATTGTGATTTCTTTCGTACTTCTTTGGCTTGTTCGTTTAATTTCAATTGTAAATTCCAAAAACATTCAATCCTCCATTTTTTTGCTGGGGTTTTTTACAACTTCGGTCGCGATGGTATTGCTCGTTTATTTTACGTACAAGAACCGCCCCGACCAAATTTTAAAATACCTCCGTTTTTTTATTTACACGGCGTTTACATTAACTCTTTTCGGGTGGTTTCAGTTTTGGTTATACGAAACCAAGGGAGTAATTATTGGAGCGCTCTGGAATATTCCCGGTAATTTGCCCCGCGTGGGAGCGACTTTTTGGGATGTTAATCATTATGGGGCTTTGTTGTCGGCTCTTTTGCCGCTCTTGGGTGTTTTGATTCTTACCGGAAAGAGTTTAAAGGGTAGGGCGGTTGATGTTTTGATGTTTATCTCCATGCTTGCCGCTCTTTTACTTACTAACAGCCGTACAGCTTGGATAATGGCAGGAGTTACCTTTCTGGTCTTTATTTCCACGCTTTTGTTCAGGAAAATAGGCAGCAAAGGAGTTTTATATTTGTTTATTGTACTTACCGTTATTTCAATCCCGTTCTTAAAAGAGTACACCGTAAAGTCCAGTCCGTTCAGAGCGCGGATTAGACAGTATTTTCATTACCGCATGGATTCTTTTGACTCTCACTTTATGCTCTTAACCGGCGCAGGCCAGATTTTTGAGAAGTACCCGATACTTGGGGGAGGGTATGGCTCATTCTTTGAGCATTTTAGCAGAACAAAAATCGCCCCGACCTACTTTAACCGCGACCCGGCGGCATTAAACACCAGAGTACCCGCGCACACCATTTGGGGCGAACTTTTGGCTGAGACGGGTATCTTAGGAATAACGACCTTCAGTGTGTTCATGTTCTCCATACTGGCTGCCTTATTGTATGGGGCTTTGAAATTAGAAAAAAAGCAAGAATTTTTAATTAGTACAGTATTTTTCTCAACAATTATCGGGTGGCTGACTGCGGGAATTTTCTATTCATACAATTCAGAATTTTTTTGGATTGTATTTTCATTTATCGCTGCGTGGGGTGCGGGAACAGTTTACGAAAAATACGGTAGAAATATTGTCTTTTCATACTTTTTCAGATCAGACAAAATAGTACCGTTGGTACTTGCCTTTTTGGCCGCAGCTCTCATATTTTCAGGATTGGGAAAAAATCACCTAATACCTTACGATGAAGCAATTTATGCCAAGATTGCTAAAAATATGGTTACTTCCGGAGAATATTTAGTACAGGAGTGGAAGCCTCTCAAAGTCTGGTACGAAAAACCTCCTTTGTACATGTGGGCAATGTCTTTAGTCATGTCCGCGATTGGAACAATACCTCTTGCTGCGAGACTACCTGGTGCGTTCATGGGATTTTTTACTATAATGATGGTTTATTTCGCCGGTAAAAAAATGTTTAACAAAACAGCCGGCTTTTTTTCCGCCCTCGTTTTATTAACAACAACCCAATATTTATATTATTCACGCACTGCCATGACGGATGTGACCGCAACATTTTTTATCTCGGCTTCTCTACTTTCCTATATTTTTGTACGGGGAAAGAAAAAGAATTTTCTTTGGTTAATTCCGGGAGTGTTTGCAGGATTCGCGGTTATGACCAAAGGTGTTGTGGGGCTTATTCCTTTCCCGGTCATAATTTTGTGTGAGCTTTACCTATTAATAACAAAACAAACTACGTTGTCGGTAAGAGCCCTCAAACCTTTACTGTTTATATTGTTGGGTTGGGCTGTTATTGCATTACCGTGGCATATCTACACATACAAAATGTTCGGAACCACATTTTTAAATCAGTATCTCGGCTACCATGTTTGGGACAGAGCAGTTACATCCATCGAAGATAAAGACAGACCTTTCTTATGGTACCTGGTTGTTCTGAAGGTGAGCATGCGTTTGTGGTTTGCTGTTTTATTGGCCGCCTTTCCTTTTGCAATATTCAGAGCGCTCAAGAAAAAGCGGGTTTATGTCTTTTTGTTGATATGGACCCTGTTTATATTTTTCTTCTTCTCTATAGCCAAGTCAAAGTTGGTTTGGTATGTGATTCCTTTGTATCCCCCGCTTGCGCTGATAGTCGGTTCCTTCATCGATAAGTCTTTAAGATATTTTATGGGGCGGTTTAAGAAATTTGACACTCTCTGGTTTAAAACGCTGGCGGTCTTTTTAATTGTAGCCGTTTCTCTGTCATATCTTTTTTATTACCGCGGGCTTGTTTATACTTCGGATCTTACGGGTCCGCAAACCGAATTGCTTGTTACAAAAGACGCGATGTTCGGTACTGCGGCGAAAGTTTATATTGACCGAATAGACATTCCTTTAGCATTGTTTTACACCGACGGTCCGTTTGAGGTCCTGGACTTTCTTGCCGAAAAATACGACCGGGTGCCTATACCTGTGTATGACCAGAAGACTATCCTCCTTACAAAGACTGGAAGATTTAGTGAAAATGTCGTCGGATTTAACTACAAGCCTATTATTGTTGAGCAGCGCGGTGACTGGGTACTTTGGTACTTCATATCTCAGAAGGAATACGATGCTCAGGCTGTACCTCAGGTCGTGGTGACTCCCTGAACCTTGAGATAAAGTAAACGGCTGTTATTAACCCTGCTACCGCTGCTACCAAGTTGGACCAGGCAATTCCGTATAAAGATAGATAGGGTACGAGTATCAAGGCGGTAAGACCGTAGGTTGAAAGTTTCACTATAGTCGCAGCAATAATATATCCTGTTTTACTTTCCACAAAGAAAAGATTTTCAATAAATGTATGAATAGCCGATACCGCGGCGGCGAGAATTAAAATATCCAAAAGTCTTACCGAGCCTGAAAATTTTTCACCGAAGATTGTGGTTATAAATAATTCCGAACCTGTAATGGATATAACAGCAAGTACGATAATTCCGCCCGCTATTAAAGCAGTTTCTTTGTAATCATATTTGGTACCTCTCAGTTTGTGGGTAGCATTTTTAGGCAGTAAAACCGCAAACACCGATAACGACACCAGTGAAAATAAATTAGATATTTTGTTGGCGAGAGAAAGTATTCCCACGTCCCCAAAACCTTTTGTAAATTTTGCAATCGCGTTATTAAAAGTTCCCCAGCTTTCATAAACTATCTGAGATATACCGGCGGGTGAAGATTCTTTAAAAAGTGCGGCAACTCCAGCGATGTTTAGTTCGAACTTTTTATTTTCGGCCGGCAGCGCGAAGTATAAAAATATACCGGCGAAAATAGACAACGAAAAAACACCGAAGGCGAGATTAAAGTTCGGAATTATAGTCGATGTAAAAAATAAAACAGCAAAAACTCCCTTTACTAATTGAGGAATCGTATTTAGTAAAACCATCTTCGCATACTTCTCTGCTTTTTGAAAGTATGCATAGAAAAGATAGTTCATTGTGTAAGCAAGAATTCCGAGAATGAAAATAAGTGATGTTGCTGTGTCGAATACGTTTAAAAGTTTTAGGCAGATTAGTGAAATCGGGACCGATGCCAAAAACTGAATTACTTTTAAAGTAAACAATGTATTGGACAGTTTGGTGTTCTGCTCGGTTATCGATCTTGCAACGTAGACCGAATTTGCGCCGAAATCCACAATTTTCGAAATGGTTAAAAGAAGGGTAGAAATCAACGCGTACTTACCGAATGTTTCCAGATTCAGGGTGCGCGCCACTGCGGTTAGGAATAGGAAACCAAGCCCGGCGTTAAATATATTTCCCATACCTACTAATGAGATTTTTTTCAAGGATTTAGCTGGCACAATCCTATATTATCATTATGTTAGTAGTTTTAAAGCGTCGTCGACGTTTTGTTTCCAGGTACCGAATTTAACCCCGAGCCTTTTT
>Ga0075587_142_pt1 | contig 5710 bp, 4 predicted proteins | sample RifGroC1_FD_68197 | JGI IMG/M metagenome (GOLD analysis project Ga0075587, IMG submission 68197) | candidate division WWE3 bacterium GW2011_GWC1_42_102
TCCTGAAACGAAAGGCTGTTGTGGGAATGCAAGCCGCCGTTAATTATATTAAAGACAGGCACGGGAAATTTTAGCTTGGCGCTAGGATCTTTTTTCGGTGTGTACAAATGGGCTAAGTATTCATAAAGCTCCATTTTTTTAGATTTCGCAGACGCCTTCGCAACAGCTAAAGAAACGGAAAGGATGCTATTCCCCCCAAGGTGTTTCTTATTTGTCGTACCGTCCATATCAAGAAGAATCTGATCTATCACGAACTGCTCCGTAGGATCTTCCCCCTCTAAAGCATCGTTTATAGCCGTGCTTACAATATCAACGGCTCTTTCAACCGGAATATAAACAGCCTCATTCTCCCCTTTAGAAGCACCGTCGGGAATTGCCTGACTGCCTTCAGATCCGTCATCTAAGGTGACTTTGGTCTCGATAGTCCAGTCGCCCCTGGAGTTTAAAATCTTTTGGCAGGTTATGCTTTTTATCTTTGGCATTATTATTTTGTAGTAGACCGGTTAGCCCGTTCTTTATTTTTTCTTTTTTTCGCCCAATACTTTTTTCTCTGAGTTGTAGACGATCTCTCTGGTTTTTTCTATTACGTCGGGACTTACCGAAACTGAGGTCACTCCCCAGTCTACCAGCATCTCTACAAGTTCAGGGAAAACTGAGGGTGCCTGTCCGCATACGGAACATGTTACTTTTCTTTTTCGGCAGGTTGTTACGATTTTCTCGAGAGATTTTAGTACCGCGGGGTTCATCTCGCTATAGGAATCTGCTACTTTCTCATTATCGCGGTCAACGCCCAAGGTAAGCATTGTAAGGTCGTTTGTACCGATTGAAACGCCGTCAATGCCTTCGTCCAAAAACTCGTCCAGCAATATGACGTTGGAAGGAATTTCGACCATCATCCAGAACTTAAAAAGCCCGCTTCTTCTCAAACCCGCGGCGCTTAACAATTTTTTTACTTCTCTGAATTGCTCCACAGTACGTACAAAAGGCATCATTACCCAAAGATTTTTCAGGTTTTTTTTGTTGCGGACTCTTTTTATTGCTTCTACTTCCATCTCGAAAACTTCAGGTTCCGCGAGATATCTCGAAACACCTCTGTATCCAATCATCGGATTAGGCTCTTCAGTTTCAAACTCTTTTCCGCCTGTGAGATTTGCATATTCGTTTGATTTGAAATCGTTGAATCTGTAAACAACCGGTCTCGGATAAAAAGCTTCGGCAAATTTTTCTAAACCATCTGCCAACTGTGCGATAAACTCCTTTTGCTTTTTCTCCTTGATAAATTTCATCGGGTGCTTACCAATCTGCGCCATAATAAACTCAGCCCTCAGTAATCCGACTCCGTCCACGTTTCTCTGGGACATTTCCACCGCAAGCTCGGGTTCTGCCAAGTTCATGTAAATTTTTGTCGCTGTTTTAATTTTAGTCAGGTCAAGTTTGGATTTCTTAACATCCTTAACTTCGGAGATATCTCCCTCATAAACTTTTCCTTCTGCCCCGTCGACGGTTATCAATTCACCGACTCTTAGCATTTTAGTAGCGTGGCTTGTACCTACAACCGCCGGGATACCAAGTTCGCGGCTTACAATGGCTGCGTGGCTGGTTCTTCCTCCTAAATCCGTAACAATAGCGCTTGCTCTTTTCATCGCCGGCACATAATCAGGATTGGTCATTTCGGCGACAAGAATGTCTCCCTCCTTAACAATGTTTATTTCGCTGGGTTTTTTAACGATTTTAACTTTACCGACTCCGACGCCCGGAGAAGCGGCCAAACCTTCTAAAATAGCTTTGGCCTTATTACCTGCCTCGATGGCAATCTCAGTCTCTTTTTGTACTAAAGTTGTTACCGGCCTGGACTGGACGATAAATAGTTTTCCATCCTCAATCCCATATTCGATATCCTGAGGTCTTTTGTAATGCTCTTCGATTTTCATTCCGAGGTGCGCAAGTTCAACAATATGTTTGTTGGTCAATTTCTGAACCTGTTGATATTTTTTCGAAATTGGCGTATTACCTCCCAAAGTTAATTGCCATGTCTGTTTTGCCAAGTAGCGCGAGGTAATTTTTCCGGACTTCTTGTTTACAATATATTGGTCAGGTGTAACTTCCCCTGAAACTACGGGCTGACCCAATCCGAAAGCAGCTTCTATAGAAACTTCTTCCTTACTATTCGTTAGAGGATTTACCGTGAACATAATTCCCGAGTAATCAGATTGAACCATCAACTGGATGGGAACGGCAATTCCTACCTTTAGGTGAGAATACTTGTTCGTTTCCCTGTAAAAAATGGCTCTTGCCTCAAAAAGGGACGCCCAGCATTCCTGAACTTTCTTAACAACATCTGACCAGCCCTTAATGTTTAAATAAGTTTCCTGTTGGCCCGCGAAGGAAGCATCGGGCAAATCTTCAGCTGTCGCGGAACTTCTTACTGCAACATATCTATCGTTCTCTCCGCAAAGTTTGTGGTAGTAATCTTTAATTTTTATAGCGAGGTCGCCCGGCATATCCGCGGCCATTATTGCCGTCTTAATTTTCCTGGAAGCTTCCTGAAGTTTTTTAGAGTTGTCGACGTTTAGTCCTGACAATTCGTGCATTATTTTATCTTTTAAAGACGTGGAATTTATGAAATCAAAATATGCACCTGCAGTAACGACAAAACCATTAGGAACGGGAATTCCGGCATTTACCATCTCACCAAGATTTGCGCCCTTTCCTCCTACAAGACCGATATCCTTCTTACCAACTTCTTTGAACCACAGTATTTGGGCAGTATTTTTATTCATATAAGAAATGATATATCAAATTTTGAGCATTTGGAACTGCTATAAGTACTAGATATGTAGATTGTGGGGCTTTAGAAGCTCGTTGGCCCCGACTTTTACCGAATTCAACTCTTCTTCGCTCTGCGCTTCCAATCTTATACCTAAAAACGGAGATGTGTTTTTGGCGCGTATTAGGAACCAAGCCGTATCGGTAATATTTGCGCGCACCCCGTCTACAAAATTCTTTCTGGTGTAAGCATCGGAGGCTTTCACAACTTCGATGATTTTTTGTACAACTCTAAATTTGAGGTCATCGGGACAGTGGACTTTAATTTCAGGTGTGCTCACTCTTTCGGGAAATTCCGCCATTAAATCCTGTATGCCCGAATTGTTTTGGTCCATTAATTCCAGCACTCTGCAGATTGCGTAAATTCCGTCGTCATAACCGAAGTATTTGTCTCCAAAGTAGGTGTGCCCCGAAAATTCCACACCGAAAATAGCCTCTTTTGACGTAATCTTCTGAATAAAGTATGACCTGCCTGTCCGCATAATCTCAGGTTCGCCTCCATATTTCCTTATAATATCGTCAGCCAAAGAGGTGCATTTAACATCGTAGGCAATTTTAGAACCGGGATTGCTTTGCAAAATATGCTTGCTGAAAAGCAATAGGGCGCGGTCGGTGGCGTAAGCTTTTCCGGTTCCGTCTACCATCAAAAACCTATCTCCGTCTCCGTCCAACCCAAAACCGGCGTCTGACTTGCTTAACATTACTGCAGAGGACGTTTGTTCCACAAAATGAGGCTCTTCGGGATCCGGAGTGCCGTTAGGGAAAGTACCGTCAAGCTCAAGGTTCACCGGAACAATCTCAACACCCAACGCTTCGAGTACTTCTTTCGCAACACCGCCTGTAACACCATTACCGGTATTCAGCACTACCTTGAATTTCTTTTTAAAAGTGAAATTACTCTTGATAAACAAAACGTACTGACTAATTAGATTTTTTTCCGTGAATGAGCCTTTTCCAATCATATACGACTCTGTTTCGATAATATCAGCTATCTCCTGTATTCCTTCCCCAAAAATCGGCGCGGCATCCGCAAATTCAACCTTAACTCCGTTATATTCTCCTGTGTTGTGGCTTGCAGTAATGTAAACGCCACCATCAAAACCCTTCGTGGTTGTAAAAAAGTGGATTAAAGGATAAGGAACTGTTCCTACAAAGGTAACGTTGCAACCAGTGCTCAGCAGTCCCTCGCAAAGTTTTTTTGTAAGAGAGTCAGAACTTATCCTGTTGTCCATTCCGAGCACGATGTTAGAAAGATTTTTGCGTCTATAAATCGTTCCTATAGCCTTACCTATGTGAAAAAAAAGATTTTCATCAATATCGGTACCGTACACACCGCGTATATCGTATTCTCTAAAAATATTTCTGTTTAATTGCATCTCAAAGGGGCAGAGTGAAAACGAATTTTGCTCCGGTTGGTTTGTTATCCTCTACTCTTATATCACCTTTGTGCGCCTCCACAATGGCCTTAACAATAACTAAACCCAGACCGGTCCCAAGCCCGGTGTCTGCCACCGTAACTTCCGCGTGGTGATCAAACCTGTTGGCAGATACCGTTACTTTACCGCCTTCGGGTGTAAATTTAATGGCGTTGGACAATAGATTTCCCATCACCTGCTTTATACGCTCGGGGTCAAAGCTAAAATTCCCGAAATTCTCGTTAAGTTCGATCTCAAGCGTGACTCCTTTTACCTGTGCAAGGGGATTAAAATAACTCCACTCCTCTTTTAGAGTATCGTTTAGGTTTGCATATACTTTGTTTATTTCGAATCTTCCGGCACCTATTTTAGAAACGTCCAGGATATCCGCGACGATTTTAAGCAGAAGGTCTGAGGCACCTTTAATAACCGAAAGGGGAGCTCTAAGCTCGTGCACCAGCATGGGTATATAGTCTTTATTACCGCCGAAAAAACCGCTCTGAGTAATTCCGTCAGATTTAAGTTTACTAATCTGCTCCAGCAGCTTATTTAATTCGCTTGATTTTCTGAAAAGGATAACGGAAATGATTAACAACAAGATAGATTCAGCTATTATGAGCCATATATTATAAGTTTCCATATAGCGTCTATCCCGTTACTACAATACCTGTGTCCGGAGTTTCCCCCAAAAGGACAGCAATTTTCCCGGGCAGTTCCGAAGGTACGACGTTGTATTTCATGTAATAATCTTCAGCTCCGTATTCAACCGCTTTTTTAATGTTCTCGTCGTTGCCGAAATTAGTGAGCATGACCACCTTTATATCCTTGGTGTCTATGTTCTCCTTCATTTCTTTTAGGACATCAAGCCCGCTCATTCCGGGTAAAATGATATCCATTAACACCAAATCGGGCTTTTCCTGGATAATCGCGTCCATTGCCCTGGAGCCTTCAGCCACGTGAGCAACGCTGTAGCCTTTCATTTTCAGGGGTACAGAGAATATATTAAAAAAACCTTCGTCGTCTTCTACAAATAACACTTTCTTTGGCATACGTTAATAGTACAAGATTATTAACCGTTTGTTCAATACTTTTCTCAGTTGCCCGATTTAGAGTTAAAAGTACACCATAGAGGTTCTTTCATTTAACTGTTATATTTGTGTAATTGCCGTATGTTCAAAAAAACCTTGATAATTCTATTTTCCATAGTCATCTGTCTCGGTTCCGGAGCCTACTATATTTATAACAAGACGGGCAGCGGTAACACAAAAGAGCTGCATTTGATACCTAACCCTTCCGAAAGCGTGTTCGACGCAGACAAAAAGTTGGAAAATCCCTCTATTGCCAGTGTTTTTCAAAAAAACCCGCAGATAAACATATTATTAATAGGAACCGACACAAGTCTGGAAAGGCGTAATAACGGCCAGTACGGTTATAATACGGATGCTACGGTACTTGTAAGCATGGACACG
>Ga0075587_145_pt1 | contig 5651 bp, 5 predicted proteins | sample RifGroC1_FD_68197 | JGI IMG/M metagenome (GOLD analysis project Ga0075587, IMG submission 68197) | candidate division WWE3 bacterium GW2011_GWC1_42_102
AGTTTCTGTTCTTATAGTTAATATAAACACCAAGGATGTCTTGAAGTTGTGTCTGGAAAATTTGAAAGATAGTTACGAAAATTTAGAAGTTATCGTTGCTGACGCTGACTCTTTGGACGGTTCCCAAGAAATGGTAGAAACAGAATTTCCCCGGGTAAAACTTTTGAAACTTCCTAACTATGGTTTAGCTTTCGCCTTAAATAAATGTTTGGAAGTAGCGACAGGCGACTATTACTTGTACTTAGGCACCGACGGATTTCCAAAAGAAGGGGCCATCAAAGGACTTGTTGATTACTTCGAAGCTCCCGAACATTCCGATGTCGGCGCCGCAGCAGTTAAACTTGTATTAAGAAGCGGAATTCAGGATATGGACGGGCACCGCGGATTTCCCACACCGTTTGTTTCAATGACTCATTTTTTAGGTCTGGATAAAGTATTTTCCAAATCAAAAACGTTCGCGGGATACTTCATGACCTACGAAGATTTAGACAAAGAACATGAAATAGACACCTGCATAACACACTTTTTGTTTGTGTCGGGAAAAGCAACACAAAAAGTCGGGAAGTGGGATGAGGAAACTTTCTTTTTATACGGCGAAGACATCGATTATTGTTACAGAATTAAAAAAGCGGGTTTTAAACTCATGTATCTTCCGCAATTCCGGGCAGAACATTGGAAAGGTGTGACGATCGGGATTAGAAAAGAAACTCAGGACGTTGCTATGAGAGTTCCTATTGTAAAGTTCCGCGATCAGGAAGTAACTTTGGGAAAATTCCGCGTCGAACTTCAGAAATTGTCCACTAACGCGATGGAGTTGTTCTATAGAAAACATTACTTTAAGAAATATCCTTTAATCGTAAGCATATTTGTTATTGCTACAACAAGGATCCTGAAGGTTTATCGTATGAACAAACAAAGATATGTGAACTGGAGAAAAGGTATAAAGTGAGCTACGGAAAAAAAAGATTAATCGCAATAGACGCCCGTTTTCTCGGCGAAGCCGGTCCGGGTAGGTACGTAAAAAATATCATCGAGCAGCTCGAAAAATCCGACACCACGAACGAGTACGTTATCTATTTGAGACCGAAAGGTTTTGAAAAATATAAACCGTCCTCTCCAAATTTCAGAAAAGTATTGGCAGACTACAAATGGTATTCGTGGCAGGAACAGACCGGGTTTCTACTCAGAATATTGAAAGACAAGCCGGATATTTTTTATGTCCCTCACTTTAATATTCCCGTTCTTTACCCCGGTAAATTAGTAACAGCAATACCGGATATCATAATGCATTCTTTCAGCACCGAGCGTGGTACGACCCTACCCAAGTTTTATTTCAGGTTCAAGAAATGGGTTTATAAACTTGTCGTTTACTGGGCGGTGAAACGTTCGTTCAAAGTTATAGTACCGTCTCAGGACGTAAGGTCAGACTTTATAAGGGCCTATCCTACGATTTCACCCGAGAAATTTATTGTTGCCTACGAAGGAGTGGACCCTGTTTTTTTTGAAGGACACCAGGCTTCGCCGGAAATTTTCAGCGAATTCGATATCACCCAAAACTACTTACTTTATGTCAGCAGTATGTATGAACATAAGAACGTTCCGTTTTTGATTGACGCGTTTGAAGATTTTTCGCGCTCAAACAATTACCAACTGGTGCTTATAGGAAAGAAAGATAAATTCTCCGGACACATTGAGGATGCTATTAAAGCCAAAAACCTTGAAGATAGAATTTTAATGCCGGGAATGAAAAGGTACATTACAGACGAAGAGGTAAGCTCGTTGCGTAAAAACGCTTCAGCATATGTTTTCCCCTCACTAAAGGAAGGCTTTAGTTTGACTCCTTTAGAGGCGCAGGTAGTCGGTTTGCCTTCCGTAATTTCCGACATACCGTGCCATAGAGAAATTTACGGAGACACTGTTTTGTATTTTGACCCCAAAGATAAAGAAGACTTTTTGAAAAAATTAAACACCGTATTTTCGGACGATGCCGTCAGACAAAAATTAATAGATTTAGGATATGAAAATGTTAAAAAATATAACTGGAAAAATACGGTCGAAATAACCCTAAATGTTTTCCGCGACCTTTTGAATAATCTCTAAAGTTTTTTGAGCTGTTCTGTCCCAAGTAAATTCTTGCGATCTTAACTTTGCTCCGTAAATTCTTTCCGGTTTGTATCCCCCGTGAAAAATTAGAGCTATAGAGTTTCCTATTTCCTCGTAATCGTTGGGCTTCACGTATAAAGGAAATTCGCCACCCACTTCTTTAAACGCAGGTATATCGGATACCAACGCGGGAGTCTCGCAGGCCATAGCTTCCAATAAAGGGAGACCAAATCCTTCCTCGAGCGACACGCTTATAAATGCCTCTGCACCCGAAAACAGGGAAGCAAGATCTTGGTCGGACAAAAATCCGGGGAATAAAACATTACTTTCAACCCCGAACTTTTTCGGTGCGTTATAAGATTCTTCAGAGCTCCATCCTTTTTTACCTACAATAAGCAAGAGAGTATCAGTCAAATCCGGATTTTTCTTCAGTGCTTCCGTGTACCCCTGAACCATAAGAGGAATATTTTTTCTCGGTTGAATTGTGGAAACGAATAAAATATATCTTTTTTCGCCCAGGTTGTATTTTTTCCTTACCGCTTTAATTTCTTCCGTGTCGCGTTTATAAAAGTTTTCTCCTACGCCTTCGTGAACCACTGAAATTTTCGGGTCATCTTTTTCAGCCCAGCTTCTTTTAATGATTTCATTTTTTGTGGCAAGTGTCGGAACTATCAAAGCGTGGGATTTTTTTACCAAATACTCTTCAGGTTTTCCAAGCGTTAATTTTTTAATAAAATTCACGCTTTTGCTAACGAATTTATATTCAAGGCCGTGAATCATTCCCACGACTTTTAGTTTTTTATTTCTGTAAATCGGCATTGTGTGAACCGGTGTAAAAAATACATCCACAGGATTCCTTTTTAGTTCTTTAGTCTTTATCCGGTTTGCCGCAGAAATAAATTCTGTACTCGTTGTCGCGGTCCAGTTTAGCCAGAGCGTTAATTAAGTTGTAAGTGTATCTTTCGGGTCCGGCAGGGTTCTGGACAAGTAGTCTTTGCCCGTTTATTCCGATTTTCATAGTTATATCGATTATATTACAAACGGAAGTTAGCGCTATAGTATAAAATGGAAGTTACGATGAAAGTAGCAATAGTATGTGACGATCTTATACAACACGGCGGTGCCGAAAAAATCGTTGATGCCGTGTCGGATATTTTTTCGGATGCTCCCATTTACACTACAGTTGCAACTAAAAAGTGGCGTAACTATTTTCATTCACCATAGAGAGTTTTGATTTTTCCGATTACGATTTGGTGTTTTCTATTTCCTCCAGATACGCGCATTTTGCAATTACTAATCCTTCCACCAAACATATTTGCTATTTGAATACACCCGGGCGCATGTTTTGGGAACCATTCGATTATTTTGAGAAAGAATTTTCAGGTGTCCCTAAATTTTTAAAAGCGGTTGGGATGTTTTTTGTCAGGCACTTTATTTTCTTAATGAGGCTGGCGGACGTTCCTGCGATGAAAAGAGCGGACATGGTTATAGCGAACTCTAAGATTACCCAACAAAGGGTGAAAAAATATCACGGAGTAGAAAGTTCGGTAGTTAATCCCTTTTGCGAAGTACCTCCTCAAACGGCAAATCCTACAAAGAGCGATTATTACTTGGTAATTACCAGATTAGTTTCCTGGAAACACGTAGAAACTGCCATGAGAGCCTGCGAGAAATTAGGAAGAAATTTAAAGATAATCGGCGAAGGCCCTGATTTAGTAAGGCTGCAAAAACTTGCCGGAAAAAACGTAGAGTTTTTAGGAAGGGTGTCCGATCCGGTGAAGTGGGAGGTTTTAGCAGGCTGCAGGGCTTTGATTAACACGCAAAAAGAAGATTTCGGCATAGTCCCTCTGGAGGCTATGGCATCCGGAAAACCCGTTATAGCTTACAAAGCAGGCGGGGCGTTGGAAACTATCCTAGACGGAAAGACAGGAATTTTTTTCGAAGAACAAACGGCGGAGTCTTTATCCAAATGCATAGAAAAATTTGAAATTATGAAATTCAACCCGGCAGATTGTATAGGCCGGGCCCGAACGTTTTCTTTTGAGAACTTTAAATGTAGTATACTTGAAAAGGTAAACGACCTGATATGTATAAAATCCTGAAAAGAATAATGGATATAGTAGGCGCTCTCGTAGGTCTTGTACTATTTCTCCCGGTATTTATCGTAGTTTCTATTTGGATTAAAGCGGTGTCTCCAAGCGGACCTGTGTTTGCAGATATTCCTGACCGTGTCGGTAAAGATAAAAAACCATTTAAATTTATGAAATTCCGTTCTATGTTTCCCAATGCCCATGAGTATCTTGTAAAAAACGAAGAGCTTTACAAAAAGTACGTGGAAAATAATTACAAAATAAACGCCGAGGAAGACCCGCGTATCATCAAAGGCGGAATTTTTTTGAGGAAATACAGCTTAGATGAACTGCCCCAATTTATTAATGTTTTAAAAGGCGAAATGAGCATTGTCGGTCCGAGGGCTTACTATTTTTTTGAGATTGAGGATCAGGCTCAAAAATTTCCGGGAACGGCAGAACTCGTGGAAAAGGCAGTGTCGGTCAAACCGGGGATAACAGGGCCTTGGCAGGTAACCGGAAGGTCCACAATAGGCTTTGTGGAGAGGGTAAAACTCGACGCTAAGTATGCAGAGAATAAGTCAATATTGTATGATATATTAATTGTCTTGAAGACGCCGTATGTAGTTTTAACGAAAAAAGGAGCCGTTTAGTATGAATAATTCGCAATTTTGGGGTTCGGAGAGTAGTTCATCTTTTCAGCCCGGAGCGGCAGGTTATAAAGCAGGTAAGAAAAAAGGAGGCAGTGGTGTTGCCAAAAAGCTGGGAATCGGAACGGCTATTTTCCTTGTCATTATAGGGATTGTGGGAGTTTTTGCTTATATTTACCTTGTTAAACCTGCGCTTGCCCTTTACTCCGCCGCGAACATTTTAAAATCAGATACGGCTAAAATAGGGGAAGCTTTGCAGAACAGGGATTTAGTGGCTTTGGATGCTACCCTCAATAAAACAGAAAACAACCTCAAATCTTTGAGACAGCAAAGAGAAGACAGCTTTGGGTGGGCTAAAGATAAGACAATATTCAGAATTAACGAGTATTACGCCGATTCAGAAAAATTTATAAACTCAGGTTTTTACGCTATTGACGCCATGCGCGAAGCTGAAAAAGTGGTTTTGCCGTTTGCTGACGCTGCGGGCTTGAAGGTTTCGGCAGACCAGGAAGTTCCCGAGCAGGAAGGCTTGATGGAAGCATTTCAGGGCTGGATTTCAATAATGCCAGAAGTTGCAGGACAGATGGACGGTGTTATAGAAAAGGTTTCTAAGATTGGTGAAGAACTTGAAACCATCGACACGGAAAAATACCCCGAAAGCTTTAGAGGAACTCCGATAAGAGAGAATATAGTATTTATTAAGGACACGCTCTCTAAGGCCGACGACTACGCTCCCGATTTGAAGCAGGCGTTCACTATAATTCCCCGGGTTTTGGCTGTAGGAACTCCGGTAAAAAGATACATGATAATTATGCAGAACGATAAAGAA
>Ga0075587_151_pt1 | contig 5019 bp, 4 predicted proteins | sample RifGroC1_FD_68197 | JGI IMG/M metagenome (GOLD analysis project Ga0075587, IMG submission 68197) | candidate division WWE3 bacterium GW2011_GWC1_42_102
ATTTTCACAAAGTTGACTATGTGGCCGTGACAGCCTATTCCGGCAATAATTGCGGTATTTGAACTGTCCCAACCTTCCTGAACGGCAGCATTTTTAAAGGAACTCCAGATATTTAAATCACCGCAGCCCGGGCACCAGTTTGGAGAGTGCGGTGTTTGTAAATCAGTCATCTTTGTCATTTCTTGCTCCTTATGTTATTAACCTTATCGATTATTTCTTCGGGGTAAATCTGGCGGCCGTCGTATTTAAGAAAACTTTCATTAATATTTATTTTTGTATTTTCTCTGATTAGTCTTTCCATCTGTCCGGTGTAGTTGCATTCAACGTTAAGAATGTATTTTGATTTAGACAACATTTCGGTTAGTGCTTCCGCGGGAAATGGGCTCATCCAGTTTATGTGTACGTAATTTACGTTTTCTAAACTTTTTAGAGCCTGAGTTATTGTTCCTTTGTTGCTTCCCCAGGAAACTATAGTTATTTCTGCGCTCTCCGGACCGAATAGTTGTGGTTTTTCCATATCCTGCTCTTTGCAGGTTTTGAGTTTGGTCATTCTTTTTTCCATCATTCTGTTTCTGTTATCGCTTTCTTCATTTGAGTAACCTTCTTCGTCGTGTTCATCGGAATTTGCGATAAAAAAGTTTCCTACCCCCGGTATTGTTCGTTGAGAAATTCCTTCAGGGTCTGACGCGTATCTTTTATAACCTTCTATTTTTTGCATGTTAAGTTTTCCGCGGTCTATCTTATATTCCGGGTATTCATAGAGAGGAAAACTTTGCGCGTTTTCACAAATATTCTTGTCGATTATTAAAACGACGGGTGTCTGATATTTATCGGCCAGGTTAAATGCTTTCATTGTAAGCTCAAAAACCTCTTTTGCGTCTCCTGCAGCTAAAACTATCCGTGGGAAATCACCCTGATGGGCGTTTAGTATCATTTGAAGGTCGCCCTGGTCGCTCCAGGTCGGTAAGCAGGTTGCAGGACCGGGACGCATTCCCTCTATAATTACCAACGGTGTTTCGGTCATCCCCGCGAGCCCGTAGCCCTCGGTCATCAGGCAGAAACCTCCGCCTGAAGTGGATGTCATAGCTCTTGCCCCGGCGTAAGATGCTCCGATTGCCATATTTATTGCAGAAAGTTCGTCCTCGCATCGGATAAATTGCCGCGTATTGCAGTCCTGCAGAGATAGCTCCGAGGGCTACGCTTTCGTTTCCGTCAATTGCCATGTAGGGAACAAAATTACTTAGTGATTCTAAAGGACTTAAGGAATTCTTTAAATGCTGTTTGTAATTTTCCGTAACAAATTTAAAACCATTTTCAGCGGCTGTAACATTAACTTTTACTACCTCGTCTCCTTTGCTTCCGAACTCTTCCGAGATTAGGCCGTTTAGAATTATGAGGTTGCCGCCGAGAACTGCGGTAACGGCACCCAAAGCGACGGTGTTTATTAACAAATCAGAGTTTCCGGCTTCTTTAGCAATTTTGGATAACGGCACCCCGATTAAAGCTACAGTAGAAGGAACTTTGGATGTGTCGATTTTGGCTTCAGAGTCATATATTAGACCTGCTTCTCCTGCAAATTCAGTGACATGTTTGTTAATTGTGTCCTGGTTTAATGCGATAAGAATATCGTTAACTTTTCTCGGCGCCGTAACTTCTTCTTTGGAAATATTTACCTGTAAAACGTTATGACCGCCTTTAATTAAAGAAGGATATTCAATGTGGTTATATATGTGGTAGCCCGATCTAATAGCGAGTTTTGCAAGCATCAGTCCGGCAGATTTAACTCCCTGACCCGCCTCCGCTCCTATTTTTACGGATATTATTGTGTTAGGCATCGTATTTTTCAAAATAAATCCTGTCTTTGGGGCAACCGTTCCCGGTCAGGACTTTTGTAACATCATTAATCATAAATTTATTACCGCAAATGTACACAGCGCATTTACTTGCGTCAGGAAAGTCGTTTTTAACCAGCGGTGTGATAAATCCCGTGGCCCCTTTCCACGTTTTGCTTTTGTTGCATACAGCGATTTGATATTTAAAGTTGGAAAACTCTTTGGAAAGAGAATCCAGATAATCCTGCATAAACACATCCTCGCAATTATTAAGCCCCAGGTACAACGTAATATTCTTAGTTGTCTTTTCTACTCTAAGTAGATGTTCCATCATAAGTTTCAACGGCCCCAATCCGCTTCCTGTTGCCAAGAATAGTAAATTATCAGCGCCTTCGTCGGGTTTCAATGTAAAAGTACCGAAGGGACCAAGATAAGTCATGACGTCCCCTTCCTTTAAGGCTTCAAAGAATTTTGAACCGGGACCTCCGGGCGTCGTATCCACCAAAAGATTAAACTTTGTGGGCGAGGACTGCCCCGCTACCGAGTAACAGTTAATTCTGGTCGATGAAACCTTTACGCTTACATACTGCCCGGGTTTTAATACAAGAGGTTCTTCGGCCTCGAACTCAAGGTATCTCATCTTACCTGCCAGTACCTCGTTCTTAAGTGCTTTTGCTACTTTAAACTTCGGTCCGACAGGTTTTGGCTTGTTTAATTCTAATGTTACTTTTGTGTCGACCGCCCAGACGTCATTAATCGTAATAATGACCGGGTTAATTTCAATTTCCTGAATTTCAGGAGCGGACTCATAAAGTTTTTGAAGGTTAAATATTAGCTGATAAAGTTTTTCCAAAGCGTAAGGAGGCTCGGTGTCACTTCCCTTAAGAACGGAATATATTTTGGAGCCTTTCACCAATTCCTGAATGCTTGCCATGTCCAAAGGTAAAAGGTGAAGGTTTTTATCGGCGATAAGTTCAACTAAAGAGCCGCCCGCCCCGAATAATAAAACGGGACCGAATGTGGGATCTCTTTTTACACCCACCAAGACTTCTGCTCCGCTGGGAATTTCTTTTTGTATTTGAAATTGAACATGAGCTTTTATTTCTTCGTCCAAATTCTCTGTTTTTCTTTCCAGAGTGCTCCACGCATTTTCCAGCTGATCTTCGTTTCTAATATCTAAAATTACTCCTCCGAAATGTTTTTTATGTAAAAGCCCGGGTGAGGACAGTTTGAGTACAACAGGATATCCTATTTCGTTTGCGAATTTTTTAGCGTCTTTTAAATCCTTAGCAATTTTTGTACCGGGAGTTTGAATTCCCACGGACGAAATTACATTATCGGCATCGGGAGTATTTGCTTGTTCAAAAGACCGATGTCCGTCATTTCGCGCAGTATTTTTTCCTGCTGACTTTTGAATTTCCACATTGCTCCGATGACGGCAATTGCTCTTTCGGGGAATAAATATGAAGGAACCTTAAGATTGTTGAGAGCAAGTTCCCCCGCGGATACCATACTTCCTCCTATAAACGAACAGAAGACGGGCTTCTTATACTTTTTTGAAATATTTCCTATCATTTCGGCTGTCTTTTCTATCTGAGTCATCATTTGCGGTGTAAGAATGACCAGTAATGAATCGCACTTGTCGGTTTTCAAAACTATTTCAGCGGCGTTTGCAAAACGGTCTGCCAGAGCATCTCCTAAAACGTCTACGGGATTTAGCAAACTCGATGACCTGGGTAAAACTTCGGATAACTGCTTTTTAATTTCATCATCAATTTCAGCTATTTCGAGGCCCTCTTCTATTACCGCGTCCGCACTAATTACACCCGGACCCCCGGCGTTTGAAATAATGGCTACCCTCGGTCCCGCAGGAATGTCGTTCCATGCGAACGCTTTTGAAAGGTCAAAGAATTCTTCGAGGGTGGCGCATCTGTAGACCCCGGCTTGTTTTAATGCAACGTCGAGGATGTCATCGGCACCGGCTATTGCTCCGGTGTGAGACTGCATAGCAGACTTAGCGGCGTTTGTTTTTCCGGGTTTAATAATAAAAATGGGATCGTTTTTGGCGATTTGCTTGGTTAGTTTTAAAAATTGCTGGCCGTCGGAAATTGATTCCAGGTACATTCCGACCGGTTCAATTTTCCTCGGTGCTTCTACGGCAAGGCTTGAAATCGGTTCTTGCTCTTTACTCAAAAAATATTCCAAAACGTCGTTTTCGTTTATAACAGTCTTGTTTCCCATCGTTATGAACTCTGAAAACCCGTTTCATTTTTCCTGCAGACTTCCTCCAGTTGTTTTTCAAGCTCTGCTCCTTCGGGTCCGGTTTCTTTAAAACCTGCGGTTAAGGTAACGACATTTTTGATGCCCTTTTTAACAATTTGTTCCATTGTGGGAAGAACAAGGGCGACGGGAATAGAAATTATTGCCAGGTCCGGAACTTCAGGAAGATCCAAGACCGATTTGTAACATTTTATTTTGCCGATGGAGTCGGTGTTTGGATTTATTGCGTAAACCGTTCCCTGATATTTTGAATCTACGATATTTTTTAGGATTACCGCGCCCACTTTTTCGGGAGAAGCGGAAGCGCCGATTACAGCTATGGATTTGGGCGAAAAAAGACCGGCCAGATTCTTGGGCATTAGTTTAGTCTAGGCATTAATCGGAAAATCGTCAATCTTGTATGAGTTTAAAAATAAATAACAAATACGTGCTAAAATTTAAATCTATGAAACTTCAAAACAAAATCGCAATAGTAACCGGAGCGTCAAGCGGAATTGGTTTAGCAATCGCAAAATTATATCTTCAGGAAGGAGCAACGGTAATTTTCTCAGACATAAATGAATCGGGAGCGCAGGTAACAGAAGGTTTGGGCGAAAAAGCCTCTTTTATAAAATGTGATGTTTCCAAAGTCGAAGAGGTAACTCAATTAGTAGGGACAGTTGTAGAAAAGTACGGAAAGCTAGACATCATGGTAAATAACGCCGGTATCGGGGTTCTGGGCAGCGCTCTGGATTGTACCGACGCGGACTGGGCCAAAGTTATAGCCGTGAACCTTTCCGGAGTATTTTACGGAGTAAGAGCTGCTGCAAACGCCATGAAAGCTACAAATATCAAGGGCTCCATCATAAACATGACGTCTATTTTAGGAATTGTCGGGTTAGCGGGAACAGTTGCTTACAGTTCAGCT
>Ga0075587_145_pt2 | contig 4073 bp, 3 predicted proteins | sample RifGroC1_FD_68197 | JGI IMG/M metagenome (GOLD analysis project Ga0075587, IMG submission 68197) | candidate division WWE3 bacterium GW2011_GWC1_42_102
GATTTTGTAACTTCCATGGATCAATTTTTGCGTTTCTATAACATGGCCGGACGTATTGACCCTGTAGAGGTCAAACCCGTCGACGGTATTTTTGCCATCGACACACAGGTCATAAGCGAATTACTTGAGGTTACAGGTCCCGTTACAGTCAATGGTGTTACCTATACTAAAGATAATGTTGTGTTGGAACTGGAAAGAATCGCTTCACTCGCTCTTAAAGAGCAGGCAGGAAGAAAAAGAGTGTTGGGTTACCTTATGAAAGCCATGTTGACCAACGTATTTGAGTCAGACAAAAATCTGTGGCCTAAGATGATAGACAAAGCAGTCAGCCTGGCAGCCAGAAGACACGTTCAGGTTTACGTGTTTGACCCCGAAGCTCAGGCATTGATAGACAAATATGAAATGGGAGGAAGAATAAAACAGGAAACAAAAGGTGACTATTCAATGGTAGTTTCCACAAACCTGGGCGGAGATAAAACAAACTGGTTTGTTAAAAAAGCAGTTAATCACAAACTCGAAAAGTCCGGAGATAAGTGGCTTAGGACAGTGAACATAGTTTACACATACGAAAACCCTGACGGCGAGTACGCGCCGTTCGTTAAGCAATTTAAAGACTGGGTAAGAGTTTACGCTCCCATCGGTTCAGAGTTTGTTTCTGTCGACGGTAGCGAAGACGGAACAATGACCGATCAGGAAAGCAACAGAGTTTGGTACAGCGCCTTCATCACCGCGCAGCCCGGAGAAACTAAGGAAGTCACATTTAAATATTATCTTCCTAACAACCTGGTCGGAGATAAAGAATACAATCTTTATCTTCAAAAACAGGCAGGCGTGAATGGCGAAAAATATAAGGTGAGTTACGGAACAAAGACGGTTGATGTGGATCTCGTTAACTTTAAAGAAGTTACGATTAGGAATTAAACACAAAAGCAATCACAGTGCGCGCCCTCACCTATTTTACGCGTGTTGCCCCACGGGATAGAATTAGCCTGATGAAAAAAGTTAATACTGTTGCGGTAGTACTCAAAAGCATCAATTACAGAGATTCCGATAAAATATATACATTATTGTCTAAGGATTTGGGTAAAATACCCGCTGTCGCTCGTGGCGTACGTAAGATTTCCTCGAGACGCGCCGGTAATCTCGATACGTTAAATCTTGTAAAGGTCGGTTTATCCGAATCGTTAAGCGGGATGCGTCAGATCGATGAGGTTTCCGGTTTAAACAGTTTTAGGAGATTAAAAAGCGACTATGTGTTGACTATTCAGTGTTCTTACGTTGTAGAACTTTTACATAAAACCACGGAAGAAGGAGGAAATGCGGAACCGGCATTTGAATTGCTGGTTAAATTTTTAAAAATAGCGTCCAAGTTTCCTGAAAATATTGACCTGGCAGTAAGATTTTTTGAAATTCATTATCTCGGTCTGATGGGGTACGGGCTGAACACAGAAACCTGTTTAAAGTGTAAAAAAGATTTGGTTGAAAAAGGACCTTTATTGTATCTGGATACGGAACACGGAGGATTTATTTGTGGTGACTGTTCCCACCACGGCCTTTCTTTTTCCACGCAGACAGTAGCCAAACTACGGGAACTAACCGGGAATAAGTTGTCCAAAACTGGTGAAAAAACTCTCAAAGACCTCAGTATTATCACTTCGGCGCTTATTGATGAGCACTTTGGTATTAGGATAAAAAGCAGAGAATTGCTTTGATTTCATAAAATCAAAGGGCGGGAACTGCTTTGATTCACGGACGCCCTCAATATTTGAAATTCACCGTGTCTGCTATATACTGGCTTTATGTCTGAAATTGCAGATCTACAACAGAAGATTGTTTCACTCGGTAAAAGAAGAGGCTACGTTTTTCCGGGTTCCGAGATTTACGGGGGACTTTCCAACACTTACGATTTCGGACCTTTGGGAGTTCTACTTCTCAGAAATATTCAGAATTCATGGTGGGATTTCTTTGTAACCCGCCGCGCAAATATTCACGGACTGGACACCAGCATACTTATGAGTTCAAAGGTTTGGGAGGCTTCCGGACATACGGCAAGTTTCACCGACGTTTTAATAGATTGTAAAAAATGCAAAACACGAACCAGGGCTGATCATTTGATTGAAACTTACTTCGAGGCTAAAGGTGAAAAAAGAAGTGTAGAAGGACTGTCTCCGGAAGAATTATCAAAAATAATAGAAGACAATAAAATACCCTGTCCGAAATGTGGTGCCCTTGAATGGACAAAAACAAGAAAGTTCAATTTACTTTTTGAAACTAACGTAGGAATTGTTACAGATTCTCAATCAACGGTTTATTTAAGAGGGGAAATTGCTCAGGGGATGTTCGTGAATTTCAGAAATGTACTCGACACAATGAGACCAAAACTTCCGTTTGGGATAGCCCAGTCGGGAAAGGCGTTCAGAAACGAAATAACTTTGGGAAACTTTATTTTTAGAACCCTGGAGTTTAATTTGGCTGAATTTGAATACTTTTTCGATCCGGCAAAAGACAGCTGGCAGGCGTTGTTCGATTACTGGAAGGAAGAAATGAAGAAATGGGCAATAACCCTGGGGTTGCCTGAGGAAAAATTGTCGTGGAGAACACATACCGATGCGGAAAGAGCACACTATTCGGCAAAAACCGAAGACCTTGATTTCGAATTTCCTTTTGGTGTTAAAGAAATGTTCGGTTTGGCGTACAGAACCGATTTCGACCTGAAAAATCACATGGAAAAATCCGGCGAAGAACTTAGATATACAGATCCCGAGACAGGTGAAAAAATATTACCCCATGTTATAGAGCCCACATTCGGTATAAATCGTGTTTTCCTGGCCATTTTGGCGGATTCATACGCTGAAGAAGACGGCAGAACAGTCCTAAAACTGCCCCGTAAATTAGCACCTTACAATGCTGCTGTTTTTCCCCTGGTAAGAAATAAAGAGGAAGTGGTGGGTAAAGCCCGTGAGATCTACGATACATTGATGTCCGACGGGGTTTCGGTCACTTGGGATGACAGAGGAAACATTGGGAAGAGATATTATTCTCAGGACGAAATCGGCACACCTTTTTGTGTTACTATCGATTACCAGACGCTAGAGGATGATACGGTTACCGTCAGGGACCGCGATACTATGGAGCAAGTACGCATAGCCGCCAACGACCTTAAATTTTATCTTGCAGGACAGTAATTTTCTTCAGCTAATCCACAGGAAAACATTTCTTTTTAAACGGCCTAACCACGGCCACAAAATAATCTTGTAACTACGCACTTTCGGGTTTCATTTGTATTGACAATGGATACCCAGTGGAGCATATTGGTATAAATTGGTGATGGATGGTGAATGACTTATGAGAATGTTTCTTGGGGAATATAAACCTAATATCACCGAAGGATCAAGAATTGCCCTGCCCAAGAAACTTCGGGACCAAATCAGAGGGGAAGAAGTAATTCTTTCCAGAGGATTTGAAAAGTGCGTATTTGTTTACGACAAGGAAGATTGGGCAACGGAAGCTACGAAGCAAATTGAAAATCCTATAACTGACGCAAGAACGAGGGACATTAAAAGATACATGTACTCGGGAGCAGCCGAAGTAACGATAGATCCCCAGGGAAGAATTGTTATACCCGGGAATCTTAAGGAATACGCCGGCTTAGGTAAGAATTTAGCGGTAGTCGGGGCCGGGGATCACGTAGAGATATGGGATCTGAACGCCTGGACAGCAAGGAAGACGCCAAATATATCGATGCAACTCTCGGAGACGGAGGACACGCGGTAGAGATCTTAAAAATGGGCGGGACGGTTCTTGGTCTGGATGTAAATCCGGAAGCATTGCAGAGAGCCGCGGACCGTATAAAAGATCTTGGATTAAGTGAAAAATTTACCGGAGCCACCGGAAATTTTAAAGACATTGAGGAACTTGCCAAAGCCAATGGGTTTGAAGCCGTGTCGGGAATACTCTTCGACCTTGGTTACAGTACTTTCGAGCTGGAAGAGGGAAACATCGGCCTGTCCTTTTTAGAAGATCAGCCGCTGGACATGAGACTGGACTCTACTTTAGGAGTTACAGCCGGAGAT
>Ga0075587_150_pt1 | contig 3749 bp, 3 predicted proteins | sample RifGroC1_FD_68197 | JGI IMG/M metagenome (GOLD analysis project Ga0075587, IMG submission 68197) | candidate division WWE3 bacterium GW2011_GWC1_42_102
GAAAATCCAAAGATAGAATTTGAGGGTACTTTGTATTCTATTTTCGAAAAAATTGAACCCCACGCTCCCGGCTTTGTAAATTTCACCCTGAGCGATAAATTTTTATTCCATAACACGATGGATATAAACCTTTTGAACGAGACCTATGGGTCCTCGGATTTTGGAAAAGGCAGAAAGGTTATTGTCGAGTATTCCCAGCCGAATACCAACAAACCACAACACATCGGACACGCCAGAAATAACTTCATTGGATCCTCCCTTTCTAAAATCTTAGCTTTTTGCGGATACGACGTTGTAAAAACAAACTATGTCGGAGACATCGGAATTCATATCTGCAAGAGTATGTTGATGTACATAAAACATGGTAACGACGGTCTTCCAGACAAAAAGAGTGACCACTTCGTGGGTGACTTTTATACTATGTACGAAAAAGAATTCGAAAAAAATCCCGGGATTGAGAAAGAAGCTCAGGATTTGTTGAGACGCTGGGAATCAGGAGATAAAGAAGTAAGGGCAGTTTGGGAAAAAATGAATTCCTGGGTGTATGAGGGCTGGAAAAAGACATACTCAGACCAAAAGGTAGAATTTGATGTCTGGGAAAATATGGCCTTCCCGACAAAGTATTATTAAGAAGCGACGGTACCTCAGTCTACTCCACCAAAGAACTCCAATTGGCAAAAGATAGTTTTGAAAAATATAAGTTCGATAAGAGATTGTACGTGGTTGATGTGAGGCAGTCCGATTACTTCAAACAACTTTTTAAAATAATAGAATTGCTCGGTTTCGATTGGTCAGATAGATTGGTTCACATTGCTTACGGTATGGTTTCACTTCCTCAGGGAAAGATGTCTTCGCGCACCGGTCTGGTGGTTAACGCTGACGATGTTCTGGAGGATTTGACGTCTCTGGAGGAGGAGGAAATCCGAAATAGTATTAAGATGCCTAAAATAGTGCGGGAAACGGCGGAAAAAGTGGCTTTGGCGGCATTTAAGTACGGAATGCTCAAGGTCGACACCAAACAGGACGTTATTTTCAACTACGAACACGTTACCAAGTTTGAAGGTAATACCGGTCCTTATTTGCTCTACACATACGCCAGGGCAAGATCGGTACTTGAAAAAGGTGGTTTTGAGATAGAAGGCGGGAAATTCAAGTATGAATCAATACCTAAGGAGTTTTCCATGCACTTAAAAGAAAGAGCACTGGCTTCGGTGTTAGTGCATTTTCCTGAGTACGTGTTGAAGTCCGCCGGAGAATACGCGCCTAACCAAATCGCCAACTATGCATATGAAATCGCGCAGAATTTCAACTCTTTTTACGGTGAGCTCCCGATCCTGGATGCCTCTCCCGAAAGTTTGAAAAAGTTCAGGCTATATCTGACTCACGCCACGATGGTTGTTCTAAAACAATCCCTCAGCCTTTTGGGCATCGAAGTAGTGGAAAAGATGTAAAAGCTTTATACTACTATCAATGTTAGGGCGTAAGTCAAAAAGCAAAAGCTCATCTACCCATCCAATAGCCAGGTTTATAAGATCTGTACTTTCTGTTGTAGTTCTCACTGCTTTGGTTTTAGGTATCACTTTAGGGGCAAAAGAGCTGTATGCCGGCAGGCCGGATGGAGACTCTGATAAGAATGTTTATGCCGGTAAGGATGTAGCCGTTGAAATCGCGTTTTTATCAGATATACACGACGACGTAGCTAACCTGAATGTTGCACTAAATAAGGTTAAAGAGCGCGGAATAAAAGATGTCTTTATTCTGGGAGATATTACGGGCTATGGTGATGTTACCTCTCTTACAAAAATTAAGGATATTTTGGACGGGTCGGGTGTTGAATATTTCGTAATTCCCGGCGACCATGATTTAGCCCAGTCTTTAGATACAGGGAACTTTACATCCGTGTTCGGAAGGGAGTATGGAGAGACTGATATTTCGGGTTATAACTTTGTCTACTTCAACAACTCTGCTAATTTCACGGTAATAGCCCCCTCAGCTATCTCCTGGATTGAGCAGGAATTGCCTGAAGCTGATTTTTTCCTGGTATCCCAGCCTTTATACACTGAAGAATTGGCCCCTCCTTTTAATAGGATATTTATGGGCAGCACAAACGGCGAAGTGACTGACGCGTCCATGCTCGATAAGCAGGATGCGGTCCGTAGCCAGGGGGAATTGTTCCTTTCTTTGGTTAGAAATACCGCTAGTGTGAAAGCTTTGATAGCAGGTGATCACCATAAATCCTCTTCGCTGACAGACCCGGTAAGAAGTAGCTTGATGCACTATGTTGTGGGGGCAGTAAGTTCCAGCCTGAATGACTATCCTCAAAAAGCTTTGCAGTCTTCCAGGTTTGGTGTTTTGACCATCTTCCAGGACGGCAGCTACGAGGTTTCGGACGTTGTTCTAGACTAAACAAATCCCCGGTGTTATAAAGTAATTTATGAAAGAAAAAACCTTAGTACTTCTCAAACCCGATGCCGTCGCCCGCGGGATAACGGGGGAAATAATAGACCGTCTGGAGCAAACAGGATTGAAAATTGTCGGGGCGAAGTTATTGCGTGTTGATAAACAGTTCGGCTCAAAGCATTACAACCACAACGACGAATGGAAAGAGATGGTCGGGAAAAGAAACATCGCTGACTGTGAGAAGTTCGGGCTTGCTGCTAAGGATGTTTTCGGCACAGAAGATGTAAAGAGAATCGGCGAAATGGTAGACGAAAGAAACGCCGATTTCTTAGCTTCCGGACCCGTTTTCGCCATTGTGTTTGAAGGCCCCAACGCCGTCGCCAAAGTTAGAAATATGGTCGGGTCAACTTTCCCCGATACAGCGCCTCCCGGGACAATCAGAGGAGATTACGGGCTGGACTCAGCTTTTTCCGGAATGATTAGAAAGAGGACAACTTACAACGTGATACATGCTTCCGGATCGGTAGACGAGGCCGTTCAGGAAATAAACCTTTGGTTTAAACCTGAAGAACTAATCGACTATAGAAGAGTGCACGAAGACCTTTATAATTATTGATTTTAGGTCATTTGCTGTTCATTTCCGTGCTTCAGTGGATTAATATATAATTGCGGTTGTCGTACGAACGTGGAGGGATCGCATAGTGGCCTAGTGCGGCAGTCTTGAAAACTGCTATGCTCGCAAGGGCATCGTGGGTTCGACTCCCACTCCCTCCGCCAGGAATTTTCGACGGGCGCAGTCCCGGCGGAAATTACTTGAGGGAAGTTGGATCGTACCGCGAAGCAGGTTCGGCTGACTCAATTATGCGAGCATAGCGAGCAGAATTGCTTTGCGAAGCAAAACTCCCTCCGCCAAAATCCCATCCCAATATACCGTTTCCCCAAGTTTATATATAATAAAAGCAATGAAACTCGTAGTGCTTTGGAAGAACAATCCGGAATTTAGAATAATCGTATCTCTCTTTGTGCTGGCAGTAATCTTTTACTTTTTGTCTTTAACGACCGGGGATAAATCCAGGCAATGCACTCAGGTGGGAGGTGTATGGTCGAAAAAGTACCGTGAGTGCGAAAATATCGGGCTTAAAGAGTGTTTTAACATAGGCGGTCTCTACAACTTCTGCGCAAGTCCCTGTAGGCACTATAGGGAGGAAAACATTCTGGACGTGTGTGAATTCGAATGTACTAAGGTGTGTGAGTTTCTGCGCCTGTCAAAATGATGTGGCGGGAGATTGCGGATAATCTTAAAAGATACCTTCCCAAGGCTATTTTCTTTCTGTATCTAGGTACATTCT